>OATN01000064.1_pt1 | contig 60205 bp, 76 predicted proteins | sample 1501211 | NCBI WGS metagenome assembly OATN01 (sample SAMEA2579978, study PRJEB22360) | human gut metagenome | reverse complement strand
GACGCGAATAAGCGGGGGGGGGGAGGCGAGGAAATGCCGCCGATAACGCTGGAGAACGTTATGAGTACGTTCCGGCACCTGAACGCAAGCAAGGCCGATACTTTCACGCAAGGGCTGATTGATATCTTTAAATCCCTGTCGTGGGATTATAAAACCAATAACCCCTGCATGTTTGGCAAGCGTATCATCATCGCGCCGTTGCTCGATGTCTGGCGCAGTGGCTGGGTGCGCTTCAGCTCAGACGGGCACACCAAAATTGACGATCTGGCGCGGCCGTTCTACGTGCTGGACGGGCGTAACGTGCCTGATTACCGCGTTTCTGACGGTGCCAAACTGGATGCCTTTTTCAGTGAAAACCAGTTCAACGGTAAGGTGTTCGAGTGTGATTACTTCAGCGTGCGATATTACAAAAAGGGCAGCGCGCACATTACGTTTAAACGCCCGGAGCTGGTTGAGAAGATCAATAATCTGGTTGCCAGTCACTATCCCGGAATGTTACCCCCTCGCGTGTAATGCAGACGGCAGGCCGCATTTGCGGCCTGAAATATAAACAGGGAAAGGAAGTATTCCCCGGCCTGAAAAAATCATGCCGGGCATGTATTTATTGCTTGATTAATATGGCTCATTAGACGTATAATAATCACATCGAAAGGCAATGAGGCTTTTCGCGGTAGCGCCCCGACTGGCGCAGGAGTAATAAATATGGCTATTCAATCCCTTCAGTTCCGTAACGGCTCCGTTTCTCTTGGTGATGTTTTTGTTTCCAGCTGGGGTTATGAGCAGACAAATACCTGTTTTTATCAGGTGATCGCCCTGCGCGGTAAGAAAACCGCCGTACTGCGCCGCATCGCTGCGCAGCAGGTGAAAGCAGACAGTGCAATGTCTGGCGAGTTAAAGCCGGTATTGAACGACTTTAAAGGCGAACCCGTGACCCGTCGCATCTGTGAAAACCATGAGCATCCGTCTGTCAGCATTGACGAGTACGAACAGGCTTATAAGACCGATCCTAACGAAAGCCATTTTTACAGCACCTGGGGCTGACCGCCTGCTACGCCCCGCAAGGGGCGTATAGTCGAAGACTTATTCAACCAAAACGTGAATACTATGCGAAATAACAAGGCGCTCAGGACGCAGATACATGGCGGAAACAGTTTATCAGGCGCGGAGGCGTTTTTACCTTCTCCGTTTTCGGCGCAGTCGTAACCCGGACACACTGGAAAAAATGTACGAATCCATGCGGGATCGTGGACAGGTGCCGCCGGAGGACACCGAGGCTTTTGAGGCTGCCGCCGACCATCGCCGCGCAGAGCTGGCATCGGGACGCATCTGGGATAAGATCCCGCCGCATGTCTGGCAGTATGTAAAATAATCACAGCGCCCCTACACGGGGCGTTTTTTTGCTTGCATATATGGCTCATTAGACGTATAATGTTTTTACTGATTCAAATCAGTACCTTCCTAAACAGCCTTACAGGTGCATTATGACCTCTTCTGAAATCCTCCATAACCTCCCTCAGATTATCACGGCCGTGGCCGCCCTCATTACAGCCATTACCGGGCTGATTAAAGTCATGAAGGATAAAGGTAAGGACTGAACCGCCGCAGGGGGCGACAGCCCCCTGCATCCCTAACCGGCAGCGCCCCGACTGGCGCAGGAGTAAAAAAAGTGACAACGCTGCATATTCGAGAAATTCCCACTGCTGGAGCGCCGCCTATCTGTGCAGGCCGCTCAATCTCAGATGATGACCTTTGCGCCTCATGCCAGCATCTCGACTATCGCCCTGGGCACCTCAGCGCCTGCCTGCTGTCAGGTTGCGGGCGTGACGACTGGCCTTCAGAACTGGATGCAAACGGCTACGGCGTTGCCTGTAGCCGCTATGAGCGTGAAAAATCGCTTGATTAATATGGCTCATTAGACGTATAATTATCACATCGAAAGGCATCCGGTCTTTCGCGGCAGCGCCCCGACTGGCGCAGGAGTTTTACAATGCACGGTAACGTAAATGAAATTTGCGCAAGGCTTCTCGATAGTTTTGATCCACAGCAGCGGATCAGCCTGCTGATCTGGACTGCTGAAGATGTCCATGACTGCACCAGTGATATGAACCTCACTGACGATGAGGCCGAAGCCGTTCTGGCAGAAATCGCGGAATGCAGTTCACACAGCCGTTATGGCGTCGGAAAAGATACCGTCTGGAGCCTGGCAAAGCAGGTGCGCGAAGATGCCGCCCGCGATCGAAAAATAGAGGTCAATGCCGAGGCGCTGCAAAAAGTCGTGGCGCTGGCGGCGCAGTTTATCCGGCTGGAAGAAATCCAGTCTGGTGAAGGAGCTGCACGCCGACTTTATCCGCAGGAGTCTGAGGCGCTGGAGTGCATCACGAAGGTGATTAACGGCTAATTCACGCAGTAACGCAGCGAACTTTCACGGTAGCGCCCCGACTGGCGCAGGAGGAAAAAACATGTCCCAGAATGAAGCCTATTACGACACGCTGGCCCTGATTGAAAAGGGGCAATGGTGTTTCGGCAGTATGGACGAAGAAAACGAAGAGCGGGCAATCAAGGCCGCTAAGGCGCTGGCGCTGTTTGCGCGCCTGAATGAGCAGGACTGCGACGGACACCCGGTTTCCGAAATCATCGTTGATTTTATCGCTAACCTGATGCACCTGGGGGAAGCGATAAATTTTCGTGTGCTCGATGAAGAAAGCGCGGTGATCCCGTTGGTCAGGATCGCCGCCGTACACTTTAACGCTGAAACAAAGTCATAGTAATCATGTGAATCAGAAGGGGGCAGGCGTGATCCTGCCCCCAAAAATGGACAGGGGAAAGAGTTCTCCCGCCTGAAAATATTCAGGCAGGCGGGAATTTTTTGCTTGATTAATATGGCTCATTAGACGTATAATAATCACATCGAAAGGCAATCCGGTCTTTCGACGGTAGCGCCCCGACTGGCGCAGGAGTACAGAAAATGTCTACTGAACTGAATCAACCCGCCATCACTGCACGCATTATCCCCAATAACCGCCGCATGGCCTTTCTGCCACGTCTGTTCGGCGCCTGGTATCTCACAGGTGAGGCCGGTGTCTACAACCTCGCACGCTCTCTCTGCGCCGATTATCAAGGCGGTTCCTGGGAGTTCGTCGAACTGTCTTGCGGTAGCGGCTTCATGTACCCACTGAGCGCAGAGCGCTTCACGGTATCGGTTAGCGGTAACTGGTTCGAAGGGGAACTGTCCGCAGAAGCTACCGGTATCGTGCTGACCCTGTTCACCCTGAACCACATGATCTGGCACGCACATGATGAAGGCTATCAGCACATCTGCGACATGCTGATCACCCAGCAGGAAAAGCTCAAATTATATGCCGACCAGCACGCCGAAGCCGGTTTGATTTACCGCGCGATTGACTGAAACGGCGGCCCCCGTGAGGGGGCCAATACTGACAGGGGGAAAAATGTTAACACTAACTGATATTCGCGCCAGCAATACGGTGCTGGTTACGGAATTTGGCGGCGTGCGTGCTGTGCATTTCTGTCTGCATGAAAAATTAAGCGGTAGCGACAACGATCTGTGGTTTCCGCTTGCCAATGGAGCCGACCTGTTCGAGGCGCTGGAAAGCATTATGTGCATCAATTTTGCCGCTGCTAACGTTGTCTCGCTGGAGTTCCTGCGGCAGAACGGGAAGTGCAAAGACTACCGGATCACCTACAACAAGGCCAAATTCAAGCCATTAGGTTAGATGTCTGGCATCATTTGATGTTCATATTTGAACAAAATTAAATAAAAAAAATACGTCTGATGAGTTGATAAAATGGCTCATTAGACGTATAATTATTACATCGAAAGGCAGTTGAGTCTTTCGCGGTAGCGCCCCGACTGGCGAAGGAGTTGAAATGAAAGAAGCAGACCAAAAAAAAGTGAATGCCGTAATGGCAATTGCTGATTATCTCGGTGTGAAAAATCAAATCGAGGTGATCGAATACTCAGCCGAATCAGTGCAGGTTGAGTGGCGAAATCCTAAAACAAAACAGCTTATTCATCGTGATTACACTTTTGCAAATTCCTTTGTAAAAGACTTTGAAAAAGCCCTGAAATCGAACGTGAAGTTTTACTGAAAAAGAGGGGGAGAAATCCCCCTTAATCCTCCCATTTTTTACTGATAAACATCAAATATATGAGGTGTATTATGTGGAAACGTGGCGAAAACAAAGTGATTCTGATGGGGCGTGCTGGCAAAGATGCAGAAGTGCGTTACACCCCAAACGGAACGGCCATTGCGAGCCTGACGCTGGCTACAGAAATCAGCTACAGCGACAACGAAGGGAAGGAGCAAAAAGAAACGGAATGGCATGATATTGTCATTTTTGGAAAGAAAGCCGAAGCAGCTGGGAAGTACTTCAAAAAGGGTATGATGCTGTATTTTGTCGGGCGCATTCGTAATAACAAATGGCAAGGGACAGACGGCAAAATGCGCAGCAATAAGGAAATTGTGATCGATAATAACGGCGAAATGCAGATGCTGCCGGGAGCTGGGCCACGTAACACCAGTGCAGAAGGCCAGGGAGGCATTGAAAATCATGATGAACCGCCGTTCCCGGATATGAATGATTACCCGCAGTGAGTATTTGAGTTAGAACGGCCCGCAGGACGCGGGCCGCCAATCCAGAGGGGGGAGTATGAATATCAGTGAACAATATCGGGTGGCGGTCGTCAGTACCGGCCATGTAAAAAAAGAAGACGCGGAACTACTGGACAAGGTCTGTAACGATGACTTTTCCGGTCAAGGTTTGTTCTGGATCGAGAAAAATCGCTATGGGTGGATATTGCGTATTTCTGCTACTGAACAATGGCGAGTGGAATTAACCAGGGCGGGGATCAGTGCAAGTGCTTTGGATAATATAGCCGCGTTAAATGGTGCCGGGTTCGACTGGATTTGGTTTGACCGGGATGCGGAACAGGTGCCAGAACTGACCGTTTGGGAGTGGTAAACCGGTTAAAAATTTGCCTCGAAAAGGGGCATTTTTTTCTTGCCTGCAATGGCTCATTAGACGTATAATAATCGTGAAGTTTAAAAGTGGATATTGATTAAAACGCTCTGTAAATAACGTGGAGAGAATATTATGGCGGCCTTATACCCTTATGAGGTTTATACCCTTATTGTGTCAGAATTAATCGTAAGCCATTTTAATGATGTCGCTATGGTATATCCGGGAAGCGAAGAAATTAAAAAGAACTACGAGAGTGAATTAAGTGCTGTACAGGTAGTTAATGGCATCAGAGAAAAACTGATTGAAGATGGTGTTATACAGTGCGAACAGTGCCCACTGCTATCCGAGTGGGATGAGAACAAGGTTATCAACCAGCTAATTAAAGATTACCGCCTGATTCTCAATCGTGACTATGAACTAAACCGTGTTCGTCAGCAGCTGGCCCCGGAGCTGATCGCACAGATAGAAAACTGGAAAGAGCAGAAGTATTCCGATTCTGCGAAGGAATACGAGGTGCTCTATGAAACCATCAACATCAACGGAAAGGAGGTTACAGGCAAACTAAACGTAGTTGCAGTAAGTCGCTTTGATGCTGTTTTCATCGTAGGGCAGCGTCACGCTAACGATAACTTTTTGGTTCTGGATGTGAAGGAGGTGATGAATCATTGAAATCCAGAAAAGGTGCCGGATTGCGCCAACAATCCGGCTGGGTAGGCAATTTAAATTGTGAGGTTCAAAATGCCGTTGTGGATTATACACTATGCTGAAGATGTCGCAAACGGAGTGCAAACAAAGTCGCATCCGATGAACGCAGCGCAATGGGATCACTTCCGTTTCTGGTTGGCAGTGTTCCGGCGGATTAAAGAAGCCGCAATGTAATCTGTAACTGTCTCAGGGGCGCTGTATGCGCCCCTTTTTAATATCCTTGCCCGGACTCCTTTCCCTGTAAATTTATCGGGATCAAGGGCGGATCGTGGCCCTGAACGTGCGCACCATTGAGCGCTGCATCGCAGCGGAACCGGAAAATTTTTTTCCGGCCAATGAGTGCCCTTGTCACCGGAACGGTGACAAGTATGCACGCACAATTACACGAACAGGCAGCACCCATGCCCGGCCTGACAGGCCGGGAGCTATATCATAATGTGGGATGCTATATGTGAAAGGTGAAGGTTAATACTGCGGACCTGAAGCGTCAGGATTCTGACCGGTAGAGCCATTTTGTGTGCGCTGCTCTTCATCAACTCCAGTGATTTTTTTTCGGCTGTTGCTGGTTCTTTTTTTTCCAACTCGTCCGGCAGTAATGTCCTTGATATCACGTAATGTAACGTCTGAAAAACCCGCATCGTTGAGGAATTTCAGTATCTCTTTATCTTCATATCCTTTCGAATCTTTCAGCTTCTTGATGTCAGCCTTAAGCTCATCGAGTACGTGCTTTTTCTCAAGCCTTTCTGACGTCACATCAGGCAAGTCGTCGAGAATGCTTTTGAATTTTCCGATGTCCTCACTGCTATAAAATGCTTTCTTTTTTGCAGGCATATGCCCTCCCAATAATGTCAAAATCGCCATGCCGAACCGGAGAAAATCGACCCAGGCTATTCGGGTGATTTTACATGATGCCCGGCACGATTCAATTGCTCTGCCTGCGAGGCCCTTCGCTGCTGGCTTTCAAACCTCGCCGATGGTAGAATTCAATGAGGTATTTAAGTACGGGACAAGATGTGTTTTTGGTACACCGCCGGCACGCCGGCAGTGACGCAAAAACGTCTTGGTCAGGGCAAGCCCCGACACCCCCTAACGAGGTTAGCTATTAGATGAGTCGTAGTGAGTCACGAAAAACAGATGCACAAATCCATTTCCGCTGCACAGCAGAAATTAAAGATGCATTGTCCAATAAGGCCCATGAAGCAGGGCTTAGTCTTAGTCAATATCTTATCAAATCTGGGCTTGGAAAGCGCATTCAATCGAAAGGTAATTACAATGCACTTGCCGCTCTTGTAAAGATAACAGCCCTTCAAAAACATCTGTTTAACGAAGGTGCCGGGGTTCATAGCAAGGAGTATTCAGAGATTCTGATCGAGGTCAAAAAGGCCGCACAGAAACTGCAACAGGAGATGGATGGTGATACCTAAAATCATTGAGGGCCGAAGGGACAAAAAGTCCAGCTTTGGTCAGCTGATTAAGTACATGGCAGACAAGCCGTCTCAGGAATTGACTGATACAGTTCAGCCTACTCCTGAGACGGCTTTAGCTGTTAAATCGGATATGTTCGAAGGGTTAAACAATTACCTTATCCGTAAACAGAAAGTGATCAGCACACCGGTGGATGTTGAGCCAGGTGTACAGCGTGTTGTGGTTGGTGATGTTACCTGCCAGTACAATACCTTCTCGCTCGATGGTGCAGCACAGGAAATGAATTCTGTTTCCCAGCAAAACACACGCTGCAAAGACCCAGTTATGCACTATGTTCTCTCATGGCCAGACTATGAGAAGCCGAATGACGATCAGGTGTTCGATTCGGTGAAGTTCACTCTTGCCTCTATGGGCATGTCCGATCACCAGTATGTTGCAGCCATCCACCGGGATACAGATAACCTGCATGTGCATGTTGCTGTCAACCGCATCAATCCCCAGACATATAAAGCAGCCTCATCGAGCTTTACCAAAGACACTCTTCATCAGGCGTGCCGCTTACTGGAATTGAAGAATGGTTGGTCCCATTCAAACGGCGCATATGTGGTTAATGACCGTCAACAGATTGTCCGGAACCCTCACAGTAAGAAAGAGCGGGGGAACTGGCGCTCACTCGATCGCATCAACAAGATGGAAAATAAAGAGGGTGTTGAAACGCTCTATCGCTATATCGTTGGTGATGAACAGGTTGGCGGTAGTCGTCAAAACTTGATCCATGTTTCAGCTGGGCTTCGTGAAGCCAAAAGCTGGGATGATGTGCATAAGACATTTGCAGACATCGGTCTTCGTGTCGAAAAAGCACAGGGGAAAAAGGGCTACGTAATTACCCATGAACATCAAAACCAGAAGACGGCTGTTAAGGCGAGTCTGGTATTTAACAAGGCACAATATACCCTGAAGTCGATGGAAGAGCGCTTTGGTGAATACCAGCCTTCACATATTGAACCGGCCAAAGTATCGGTATTTAAAACCGCATATACCCCTGGTGCTTATCGTCGAGATGCCAATAAACGTCTGCAGCGTAAAATTGAGCGCGCAGAAGAAAGAATGCTGCTCAAGGGTCGCTATCGCGCCTACCGGAACAATTTACCGATATATTCTCCGGATAAGGATCGCATCGCCGATGAATACCGGAAAATTGCCCAACATACCCGGTTGGTGAAAAATAACGTCCGGCATTCTGTTTCAGATCCTCATACCAGAAAGCTGATGTACAACCTGGCTGAGTTCAAACGCCTGCAGGCGGTTGCCAATCTGCGTCTTAGCTTGCGTGAAGAACGCAACGGCTTCAGGGCGGCTAACCCACGGCTTTCTTACCGGGAGTGGGTCGAACAGGAAGCACTGAAGGGTGATAAGGCAGCGCTCAGCCAAATGAGGGGCTTTGCCTATTCCTCCAGGAAGAAGGAGAAGTATAAACAGCAACTGGTTGAGCAGATCGGGTTCAACCGTACCTTTAACGCCATCACCAGTCATGATCGTGATGATGTGGCCGTAATGGCCTCAGCACGTCATGGTGTCAAGCCACGGCTTTTGAAAGACGGTACTGTTATCTTTGAGCGCGACGGTAAACCGGTAGCGGCTGATCGTGGTCATATTGTGCTGACAGAAAGTAATGGAATCGACAAAGAGAAAACGGCTGACCTTGCAATTGCATTAACGATTGCTGGTAAAGCCAAATCTGTTCGTGTTGATGGTGACGGCGAGTTTAAGGAACTGTGCTGTAATCGTATCGTCGATGCAGCTGTGAACCACAATCACCCTGTCGCGCAGGGCATTACCTTCACAGATGCCGCTCAGCAGGCGTATGCTCAAAACGAGAAACATCGTTTGATTCGTGAGCAAAATAATAGTAAAAATGAAATGCAATTCAGAAGTGAAAACGACGACAAATTCAATCCGAAGTAAAATGGAGTAAGAAATGAAAATCAAAATGCAAACGGTCCTCGCGGCCGTTTCTGTGTTAGCTCTTGCCGGGTGTGCCTCTCAAAGCGAAAAGGAAAAACAAATCTCTGCTCAGCAGCTGGTAGATCAGGAATTGCGTGAGCAAGCCATTAAGATAAAACTCGCACAGGATGAGCTTTACCAGGCTGGAGCCATTAACAGGACCCGTTACAAATTCCCTACCATTATCAATGCAAACAGTCAGTATGTTCGTGTGAGCTGGCAGGGTGATGCTTACGAATTACTGGAGCAACTGGCTAAACAGCGTGGCCTTCAATTCACCAGTCAGGGGATCAAGTTACCGCTTCCACTCAATATCGATGTTGGTGGTTCGAAGGTTACGTTTGAACAGTTGCTGACCCTGATCCGACAACAAACGCAGTACCGTGCCACCATCAACCAGAAACCCGGTGAACTGCAGCTGCTTTACCTCACACCATCGAAGAAAGGTTCATTCCTCAGAGGGACACGCCCATGAAACTTAAACTGATCGTGCTTCTGACGTTACCGCTGCTTGCTGCGAACGTTGCACGCGCGGACGACTCCGATGTTAAAGGCCTGGATTACTACATGGACCCGCCAAGCCAAAGTGACGATGAGGCCGATGTTACTGGCAGTATGCTAAACGACGCAGCGCACACCATTGGATTTCGTGGCGGTAAGGCAGAACGCGCTAAAGAAATTCGCGCCGCGCTGGAAAATCAGCGCAGCAACCTTGATTACATGTATTCGTTCCAGCCGCTGATCTCTTCTGAAGGCTACCTGCCACCGGTCATTGCTGAAGCTAAAGACGTTGCACACATTACCAATGAGCAAATCCGAACGGCCAACCGTGCCTATGACATTGTGGTGCCGGCACGCTTTGTCAGTAACCCACCGACCTGGAAAAGCTATCTTCTGACCGGGCTGATGGCGCAGCGGATCGAATTGCCTGAACCGGCTGCAATGCCGAAGGACGGGAAACAACGTGATATCTGGAAAAAAGCTGTCGCGCTGGGCTGGTCTGACGGTCGCCAAAAAGCTGATGAGATATTCACTGCTAATTTCAATCGCCTCACACGGGATTACACCGGCATGTTGCGCTACAGCACGCTACTGCAGCAGGGCATGATTAAGGCTCCAGTCATCACACAGCAGCAGCAAACAGTTACAGGGGATAAAAACCGCCTCATGCTGGGCGATAAAACGAAACGTATGAAGCAGCAAGCTGAGTTTGACATCAACAAACGCAGCTGGAAACCGACCATACGTTAAGGGGCAGTAGATGGAAGCATTCAATTTTGGTCCAACGCTGACGCCCCAGACGCTGGAACGTTTTCTCGTACACTGCTCAAACAATGAAGTGTCCGATATTCTGTTGCAGGGCGGAGATAAAATCTGGGTAGAACGTCATGGGCGCCAGTTGCCCATGACATCTTACCCGCTCGACAACCTGGAGCTGGAACGTACCGTTGATAAGGTGTTCGGTCAGGAGATCAAAGGGACGCTGAAAAGTGCTGCGGTCGTTAATACCGCTATCCAGCTAAGAGGTGATGAAGCGGGCACGATTGGACTCGGCCGCGGCGAAACCCGCCGGTTCCGCGCGAACTTTACTCAGGCCGATATTTATAAAACAGAAGCGGCAATGTCTCTGACACTCCGTGTTCTGAATGAGGTTATTCCTCAGCTTAAACAAATGGGTATTGAGCCGGACCTGTTTAATTCTCTGTTGCCGGCTGCCGGCCTCGGACTGATATGCGGCGAGACGGGATCGGGCAAGTCAACCCTGATGGCCAGCATCTTCCAGTATTGCGGTGAAACGTACCAGGACCGGAAAATCATCACGGTTGAAGATCCCATCGAGTATCGCCTGGGAAGTCGAGACTGGATTGCTCCGGCGCCGGCACAGTCACAGATTGGGCGCGATATTGATTCCTTCCACAATTTTATCACTCTCTCCGGGCTCCGTCGTTCTCCGAAGATTATGGGGGTTGGTGAGCTCCTTAACCGCCTGTCATTTGAAGCTGCTGTACTGGCAGGTAAATCCGGCCACTTTTGTCTTGGCACACTGCACGTCAAAACGGTCGGAGAAGCCATTTCCCGATCATTGCAGAACTATCCGCCGGAAATGCGTGAAGCTGCCGCCTTTGACCTGCTGAGTATCCTTTCTTACATCATCGTGCAACGCTTGCTTAAAACAAAAGACGGCCGGCGCAAGGCTGTCCGTGAATATCTCGTCATTGATAACAGCCTGCGCCGCAAACTCTATGACGTTGATTACAGCAAGTGGGGCCGCTACATCGACGACCTGTTGATCGCTGAAAACCGCAGTCTGATTCAGAACGCCTGGGCAATGCACCAGGAAGGTTTGATCGACGAAGCGGAAGTCATCGAGGTCGCAGGATATATGGACTATCTGGCGTTAAAAGAGGGCAAGTATGGACATTAACAAATGGCGTTATGCCGGCCGGCCACTGACGGTTTTTGGTGTGCCTGTTATCTCGTTTCTTGTGTACTTCATCTGGTTTCCGTTCCCGTCAGTAAAAACCTTTGTTATCTGCACCTGTGTGGTTCTCTTTTACTTTCTGCTGGCCATGATGGGCTACACGTTACCGGTGCTGTACCAGGTCATTCTCCGGGTTATCCGCGGGAAAAAACTTACCGGGCGGCCGTGGTGGTACCGGCGCTCTCAGCGATAACACATAACTACAGGGGTAGACAGTATGGCGAAACCTGAAATTGCAACTGAAAGAACCCGTCTGAGTATTCCCTTTGACGATCGCCAACGTGCAATACGTGCGGCCGGCAAACTGGCTGATGGCAGTAATGCTCTGGACTACGTGAAGGAAGAAAAGGTGTGGTATGCACAGCCGGGGGCCAACCTGAGCCGGCTGAAAGAGTGGATTTTTGACCCCAATAAAGTGATCGAAGAACCGCCCCTGGATATTCAAGCCATTGAAGATGAATTTACGGCGTGGCTTGAAGAGCGCGGTGCCATTATCAAAGACCCCATAGAGTTCGATGGCCAGAAGCATTATGTCGATACCGTGGACGGTAAAGCTGGTTCAAGAAAGGGGGTGTATGCCGCCTTTCTGGATGGCCGACCTGCAGGGTGGTACAGGGACTATAAGAACGGTGGTGAAATTCAGAAATGGGTATCTACCGGCGCAGCCCCTAACCCTGAACAAATGGCCATGCTCCGTGCTGATGCTGCGGCAAGGCGTGAACAAAGAGCTGCAGCGCAAGCGGATAAGTTTGATCAGACCGCTAACCGGTTGATGGAAGAATATAACCGGCTTCCGGATGCCACGGGAGATCTGGCATACCTGAAAAACAAACAGGTCATTGCCGCTAACGGCCTTAAAGCTGATGAGCGGGGCAACGTTGTGATCCCTCTGTTTAATGCTGATGGCGAGTTCAGGACCCTTGAGCGCATCTGGTCCGACGGTAGTAAACACCTTGAAAAAGACGGCCAGGCATGGGGGAGTTTTTTCGTTGTGGGTGGTCAACTGAAGGATGGTGACAACCTGCTTTATGCCGAGGGATATGCGACAGCAGCCAGTATCAGCGAAGCCATCAATCAGCCTGTGATCATGACGGTTAATGCCGGCAACATGGTGGAAGTTGCTGGCCGCCTGAAAGACACCTTTCCAAACAGCACTCATTACTTCCTTGCTGACAATGACATTTATAAAGACGAGAACGTTGGGCTAGAAAAAGCGACAGAAGCTGCAGAGCTGACTGCCGGCCATGTTCTGGTCCCTGCCTTTAGCAACCCGAAAGAAGGGCTTACTGACTACAACGATTTGCATGTCTCTGAAGGGCTGGAGCAAGTCAGATTGCAGGTAGAAGGAGCCATTAATCAAATGAACAGGGTAGACACTATGCCGACTGATAACCCGAACATTACTGACGTTAATCACAGCTCGACTGACAGCGCTGCCGTTGCAGATCCTGAAAAAGCCGCGCCGGTGGCCAGCGCCCCTGCAGCTGCCGAACCGGAGGAAACCGCGCCGGTGGCAAGCGCCCCTGCAGCTGCTGAAGCGGTGGAAGCCGCGCCGGTGGCCAGCGCCCCTGCAGCTGCTGAACCGGAGGAAACCGCGCCGGTGGCCAGCGCCCCTGCAGCTGCTGAACCGGTGGAAGTCGCGCCGGTGGCCAGCGCCCCTGCAGCTGCTGAACCGGAGGAAACCGCGCCGGTGGCCAGCGCCCCTGCAGCTGCTGAACCGGTGGAAGTCGCGCCGGTGGCCAGCGCCCCTGCAGCTGCTGAACCGGAGGAAACCGCGCCGGTGGCCAGCGCCCCTGCAGCTGCTGAACCGGTGGAAGTCGCGCCGGTGGCCAGCGCCCCTGCAGCTGCTGAACCGGAGGAAACCGCGCCGGTGGCCAGCGCCCCTGCAGCTGCCGAACCGGAGGAAGCTGTGCCGGTGTCCAGCACCCCTGCAGCTGCTGAACCGGAATACACCGCACCAACAGATCGAGACGGCGATGATGAAGAGAGTAATAGCGCCAGTGATCTTGAGGCGTATGCCGCTATGATGGCCTTTGGCGGTGAAACAACTGACTCCGCTCAGCAAAAGCCTGAAAGGATAGCGCCCAGCGAATCTGTAGCTAATACCGCCCCGGCTGAAAATGAAACCGAGGAGAAGAAAAAAACAAACGAAGAACTGGAAAACGGCATACGCTGGGCAACCAACGATAATGCAGAAACGCCCCCAAAAGAACGTATAGACCTGGAAGGGTTAATTGCCCGGTTTGGGTACAGAGCAGAGAAAGACTATACGGCGTATACGCTTGATGGACAGGATGCGTTTTACGATTACGGCTCACATCTGCGTATGGCTACCCCTGAAGCCAGCCAGAGTGACGAGATGATCCTGGCGGCCGTTCTAACCGCGGATAAGCAACATCATCGTGGTATTGAAATCACCGGCAGTGACGAATTTAAAGAGCGAGTGTTTAACCTTATCAGTGAATACAACATTGAGGTGAAACTGACTAACCCAGAACAAAGGGTTAAATTGCTCGAACTCAAAAAAGCAAATGAAACAGCAAAAGAAACGGCAAAAGAAAATGTTGCTGATTCAAATGCGAATAAGCAGGAAGGGGCAAACGAAAAGACAAATTCATCAGTTCAGCAGAATGGAATGCGCTGGGAAGAATCGGCCTCTGTGCAGCCGAAGAAGCAGAATGCATCTGATACTCAAAAGGAAGATAAAGCTGCAGGTGAACCCTGGGAGAAAGGCGTTATCGTCGCGCATGGACGTGCTAAGTATGAGTGGAAAGAAGATGAATCCATGAACTACTTTGTCACCCTCAAAAATGAACATGGAGAGAAGACACTCTGGGGGAAAGACCTTGAGAGAGCGGTTAAAGATGCTGGTGTAGACACAGAACGTCTTGTTACAGTCAGAAAGCTGGGATTTGTGGATGTTGAGGTGAATGCACCTGTCCGTGATGAAAGCAACAAGATCGTTCGTTATGAAACTATCCAGACCAAACGTAATGAGTGGGAAGTAAAGCCTGTATACCCACAGCCAACAGCAGGGAATGAACAGGCCTATAAGCCTTCTGAACTGGTTCCGTATGATGCTGCAACCTTCCAGAAGCTCCGCACAACAATTCAGCAGATTACCGGTGTTGATCTCAGCCGTGAGGCCGTGCCTGAAAAAGAACTGTACTGGTTCCTGCCTAATGGTAAGCCAGCTCCAGAAAGCATGACAAAGCCCACAGGCTATAAACTCCCTCAAGAGTCAAAAACCGCGGGTACACCTTTGCTGATCGCACCGCATAAAAAAGGCGAACGCCCAGATTATTTCCTTGTTGAGTCGCGTAAAGGATTCATGCAGGGGATCGCAAAGGATAAGGAGTCCGGTGAGTACCATAGCGTGATTGGAAAAGTGAACAAGCGTATTGATAAAGACGGAAACTGGAAAACGTATATGACTCTTTCAGCAATCAATAAAAATGCCGAAAGTGGAATTGTTTTGCATGGTTATGGACATGTAGATCAGGGGGGTAAAAATTTGCTTTACAAAAACACAATTGCAAATGAAAAACAGCCTCAGCATTTACAAGCGGCCTCAGATGAGGTAAAAAACAAAACAGTAATGAAGCAGCTTTTTCATCCTTCAAATGCTGCAAAAAGAAAAGATGATGAAAGGAGAGAACAGACTCATGCACCAGTCGCAAAGTCAGCGCCTCGGCCATAAAACAAAAACCCTACTCGTTGCAGTAGGGTTTTCCTGCATTTCTGTGAGCTCATTTGCGGCAACACAGACCTGTGCAGCATACGAACTGGCAAAAGCTGGTGCAGATGCTGCCTATAAGCAGGAAGTGGAAAGGATTAACAACGCCGCAAAAAGCGAATCCAGTACGTCTGATTCTCTCGGACAGTGCCTGGGGTCGCTATCGGTATCACTTAAAATCCCACAGTTTCCGTCTATCAGCGACATTATTGATAAGGTGAAGGATGAGGTATGCAATACGGTTAAATCGAAGATTAATGAGAAGTGGGGGAGCCTGACTAATACGACGCTGGACCCGTGGTCAACGATTTCATCCCGACTGCCAGATACGTCAGGTATCCTGCCCAACGCATCTTCTAAAAATGTGCAATTAAACAATCCGGCAGCTGCGAGTGGAAGTGGTGAGGATGCAAACAGTGATGCATTCCCGTTCCATTTGTAACTACCGGAAGAGTCCTTTCGGGATTTTATCGAATAGCTTGCCGGTTCGTATTTCAACGCGGCGGTGTTCCGCCGCGGTTAGTAAACGCATAAATTCTGTGGCAGGTAGAACATCACGTTTTGAGTCTACATACGTATCAAGCGAATCTTCATTCATGAAACGTCTGACAGTATGCAGCCAGTCTTCAGCTGATTTCATATTTTTTGAGCTCATCGTCGCTCATCTCGGCAAACGCTGCAGGTCGGCGACCTTTTCCTGTCCAGGTTATGGACTTTCCATCAACTTCGATCCGGTACTTCACTTTTCCAAAAGTGGATTTACTTTTCGTGGACGGACCAAAGAGATTTTCGAAGATCTGGAGAGCTTCATCAGCCGTAATATTGTGTTCTTCCATGAACCGCTTTGTGGCTGCGGCTTTCTCTTCAGTGGCCTTCTGTTCTTCCTTAAATTTCTCGATCATTCCCTGTGCAATGTCGGACCACATATTAATGAGTTGTTCAAGGTTTTCTGGCGGGATTTTGCGCAAAACGGCGGTGGCTTTTCGTCGTTCGCACATGATAACTGCACAGGATTCGTAATCATTATGTTCGCTCATGTATACCTCATTGTTCATTAACGATCTGCGTGATTTTCTAACACAAACTTTTGAAAAGAGAAACTCTATGAAAACACAAAATGGTGAAAATATTATGGATCAAACTGACTCGGATCAAAACTCAGTCGTTGATGATGACAGCAACGCCCTTGCTCCAGCTCTGGCTGAAGAGAGTAACCGAACGGTACAAGAAATCGTATCGAAACATGGTTTAAAAGTAATTTTGATTCAAACGCTAATCATATTAGTCGCAATCATTATCATTGGTCTTCAGGGTTACTGGCTTCACCAGAAAAAAACCAAATATATTGCAACGAATGGGGGCATGATCACAGAAGTTCATCCAACCGATGAACCCGCTTACACGGCGGAAGAGGTGATGGACTTTGCCAACCGTACAATGATCAAATCGCTTTCACTGAACTTTGTGAATTACGAAAACCAATTAACCAGCGTCCGCGGCGATTTTAGCGCTGAAGGGTACGTTAGTTTCCGTAAAGCGCTGTCCGATAGTGGGCTGCTGAAAGATATCAGTGAAAAACGTCTGAACGTAAAACTTTCCACAACTCCTGGAACCCTGATCACGGAAGGTCTTATCCGTGGCACCAAAACCTATGCCTGGCAATACCGCATTCCGGTGACTGTTCAGCTTGTTGGGCAGGCTCAGGACTACAGACCGCAACCTTACGATTTGATGGTTCAGGTACGCCGCGTAAAAGAAGACGAAGATCCACGGGGTATTCAAGTAGCACAGGCCATTCTCAAACCCCGGAACTACTGAGGTCAATCATGAAGATTAAACTGTTAACTGTACTTATGGCCGCACTGTTTTCGGCAAATTCTGTATCTGCAGCTGATGCGCCGACTGGTAATGGAGCGCCGCAGCAAACGGCGCCAGCTGTGCCTGGTGGTGATATTGCTCAATGGCAGCAGGCCAGTTCCGGGTTGCCCGTAAATCAGCAGTCACAGGTGCAACAGCCTCCACAGCAAACAGCACAGGAACAAGGTCAGCAGCAGGCGCAAGGCCAACAACCACAGGCACAGGCCCAACAGCGGCCAACGACTGCACTGCCTCCTGCACCCATGCCGCAGATTCCTCCACCACAGCAGCAGGTGACTCATGTTAATCCGCAGACACTGGAAGAGTTACCTGCACCTGTTCTGCAGCAGATCCAGCCTATTACCCCTGGTCAGGTGCGGTCGGCCCGCAGCGCAATGGAAGATATGAGCGCGGCGGCCAAAACCTCACCATTAACGCCGATCCCACGAATTTCAAGCCAGACGGTATCACTGTCAGCTGGCGCATCCATTCCGCAGGTACGGGTATTTCCAAACCAGGCAACGACAGTGACGTTTTCAGATGCAACCGGACACCCCTGGGTATTAGGTGCCCCTCCATATAATTCGAGTCCCTGTGCTTCAGGTGGTGAACTGTGTGTTGGCTATATTCCAGGATCGGCGGTATTCACAATCCAGCCGACCAATGCCTATGCCAGCGGGAACATCACAGTGCTTCTGAAGGGGCTGGCCACGCCGGTCATTATTAACGTGAAGGGGGCAGAACCCTCCGTTAAATCAAAAACCGTTGATGTTGATTATCGTCTGGATCTCCGTATCCCGAAGCGCAGTCCTGACACACCGGTTTATACCGCTACGCCTGAGAAAAAAATCTCACTGTATGACAAGCAGCTGCAGAGCGTGCTCGATGGCATCCCGCCTGAAGATGCTCAGCGGTTGAAACTTAAAAACGCGCCAGGGAGTACCAAAGTCTGGCAGATCGGTGATGAGCTCTACGTCAGAAGTAACATGCAGCTGCAGGATGAGTTTGAAAAAACGCTTTCCGCTATCGATGGCACACATGTTTACGTGCTGCCGGCAACACCAGTGCTGACTTTTTCTGTTAATGGTCAGGCGCGTGACGTTGAAGTTGAGCTGAATTAAGGGGAACGACGATGGCTACAGATAAAGGTAAAGAAACCAGAAAAATGATGCTCTACGTCGGTGGTGCTGCTGCAGTGGTGGCGCTTCTGGGAGGGTACTGGTTGTTTGGCTCATCAGATGAGCCGGCAACGGGTGGGTCGCAGGTGAAAGCCCAGGGGCTGGAAGGGAAAACTGGCAGGGAAAAAGCTAATGATCCCCAATACAACAAGCTGCTGAATGAGTGGAATGTTGATAATTCAGATAAAGCGGCTCTCACAGGGGATAGCTTCATCTCCACGTTGTCAGCCAGTAATCCGGTGGCCGTTGATTACGGCACCAAAGCACCGCCACCAAAATATTCGTGGGAATCGTCAGCAAAGCCGTCGGGCGATAACAGTAAGGCGAATGATGCTGAGCAGAAAGAGCGTGAGCGTCAGGCTAAAGCGGTGGCTACGTTACTGCAGAAAATAGACCAGGCCAGAACACCAGTTGTCACGGGTGTTGCTCTTGCAACCCCTCTGGGAGCAGAAGGAAATGACAAGAACGGCGGTACCTTCTCAGGGTGGACCGATTCGGTCTATCCGCAGAACAAAAAGCCGGATGCTGAAAAACAACAGGGGGCGAAGAATAAGGCCAAAGATAAAGGAGCCCGACTTGTATCGGCTTACACGCTTGTGCCGGCAGTAATGGATACGGCGATGGACAGTGACGATCAGAACAGTATTGCTATTGCCCATGTTCCAACTGGAGCGCAGGCCGGCGCCAAATTCTATTCTGGCCAAAACCGTCTTGCCGGCGATGGTATTCGAATTCACTTCACCGGCATGGAGCTGAACGGAGTGCAGTGTAAGGTCGATGCGTATGGCGTGGCTTCCGACTCGTTGCGCGCGGCCGTTTCCTCAAATGTAAATAACCGCTGGTTCAGCCGTATTATTCTGCCGGCTGTCGCTAACGGATTAGGCCGAACTGGTCAGCTGTATGCGGACAGCAATTCGCAGATGATTATCACTGACGGCGGGAACGCATACCGCTCAACTGGCACACCGAACGGGAAGGCTGTAGCCGGTACCATTATTGGCGGGATGGGTGAACAGGCAGGGCGTGTCCTGGCTGACGATGCAGCCCGTCTGCCGGTGAAGCAGGTTACGGTTGACCGTAATCAGCTCATAGGCATCCAGTTTGTCGCGCCGGTGTATGAAAGCGACTGTGGCGAGAATATGGAAAATGCTTCTGCAGAGCAGGCGCAGCAGCAAGCTACTCCGACACTCACCAGTGTGCCGCCTCAGCAGATGCCACAACCACCGGCTCCAAATTACCCTCAGCAAAACTTTCCCAGCTACCCCGGCTACGGGTATGGCTCCAGTAACCCGTATTACCGTTAAGGAGATTGATAATGAATCTGTTTGAAGATGACAATAAAAAAGAAGCAGCTCCTGCCCAGGAACCGGTGTCTGCTAAGACTGCTGAAAAGCCAAAACCGACAGTGACGCCAGCAGCAAAAGCAAACAAAAAGCCGCTTAAGATTAGTGACTATGCATGGATTGGTGGTATCGCTGTCATAGCTATCCTGCTTTTAGTCTGGTTGTTTGGGGGCTCCGATAGTGACACTGCGCCTGCGGCCGGGAATGGCACGATCCAGTCTTCAGGGCAACGTCAGAACGTACAGGCTGCCCCTGCCGGGCAGGATTCTGGTGACTTCCGCGAGCAGATTTCCGGGATTTTGCTGCAGCAAAAGGAACGGCTGGACGCGATAGAATCAACTTCTAAAAATGGAATGATGATCCTTTCCAGTCAGTTACAAAGCGCTAATGAACAAATCAAAAATCTGAACAATCAGGTTCAGGAACTGAAAATGAAAGCCGCTGGTTATGGGCCTTCATTTGGTAATCAGAGTGGAACAATTTCGGGGGCAACGTCGCAGGCATTACCTTTGTTGAGAGGTTTTTCAATTAATGATTTATCTGGCGATCTTGCTTGGGTAAAATACAAAAACCAGACGTATGCTGTGAAGGTCGGTAGTCAACTTGGCGGAGTCACCATTACGGGTATCGATACTGAAAATAGAATCGTTACTACAAGTAAAGGCCTTATCCGCTAAACAGGACCCAAAAAGGCGAAACTATGGATTTAGAATCGGTATTAATTCAGGTTGCTAACGGTGGTCAGGAACCGCTGACAAGGCTAATCATAGGTGTCGCTGCAGTCGTTGGGATCATTGGTGTTATTGGATATCTGATGAGCCTGCGGAAGCAGGCCAGGCATTCAACAAAAGGTGTGGAAGTTGGCAGAATTTTTGCCGGTATCATCTTCTGTGTATGCCTCATCACGTTGAAGGCACAGATGAACTCAGGCGGTGCCACTTTAGGATTTGGCGATGTTAGCTTCGGACCCGTCAGTTATGCGAGCGAATCTACGTTTGGCATGGGAGCCGCAGCAGTCAACGCAGTGCTGGGGATTGTTAGAATTCTCGGCGCATACTTTTTTTACAGGGGTATAAAGGGGTTGAAAGACTCTTACCTTGAGGGCCATACGGAGCTGTCAGCTTCGGGTACGAGAGGGGCATCCATTGTGAAAATTGTATGTGGACTACTTCTGATGTTCGATACACAAACGCTCGATGCGTTGCAGAGCACATTAAACATTCACTGGTAATCAAAAAGGATACTTTATGAAAATTGTTAAACTTATCAAAGACAAGGCATTATCTGCATCCATCGCAGCGTATCAGCTGCGCGGAACGGTGGCAAAATCGTTAGTGGTATTGCCGCTGGCATTACTGAGCAAAGAGGCTGCGGCTGAAACGACTGTCTGGGAGAAAATCAATACCTTCACGGAAGGTCTTGCCAGTACCCAGCCTGGTCTGATTACCGGCGGTAAAGTCATTGGTGTTGTGTTCTTTATTGTCGGGCTTGTTTCTCTTTTCCTTAAAAACAAACGCGGGAAAGATATCAGTGGCAGCTTCATCTTCTGGTCAATGGTTGTTGGTGCCTGCCTGGTCGGCCTGACCGCATGGATCTCTTCTGTTGGTTCAACTGTTGGCGTTGACGCAACCCTGTAATGTCCCTTCGGCCCCGCCTTGCGGGGCCAATATCGGAGTTCCCTCATGAAAGATTTTAAGCTCACCAGGAATGAACAACCTGCCAGATGCCATGTGTGCGGGATAAAGAGCAAAGATGTTTTCTCCCTCGCAGAAGATGGACAGAAAGAGAGAATGCTTTGCTCTGTATGCCTGTCGCTCGAACATCCGGAGAAAATGAAACTAGAGACTCAAACCGGACTTCTGCTGAAGAGAAATACAAACCGAAAACTCTACAGCCTGCTGTTTCGTTCAATTGCAAAGGCGGAAAAGTCAACGGACGATTCTTACCGGGAAAAGGCGCAGAAACTTAAACAGATATTGCTCAGCACAACTGACGTAGTTCTAAACGAAACCGGCAGTGATGATGGATACGATTTACTGCACCTGATAAAAAAACACCATCAGTTACTTCCCATGAATTTTGACGATGAGTTTGTCGCTTCTGTTGCAGAGTCAGACGAATTGCCGGATGTAAGTGACTGGAATGAAATTTACAAGGGTAAGAGAGGTTTTAAATGATTTCTTTCTTTGAGGATGTGATCGAAGGTATCTCACGCAATCTGACATCAAATGACTCGTTAAAATACTGTGATTTGACAACGGTTGTAGGGCTTACGTCGCAGGATCGCATTGAGCATCCTGAAATCAGGGCTCCGTACATTCTGACCACTAAGAACAACGATTTTCTTACCGTTATTGAGGTTCAGGGCGCTAAATCATCGTTTGACGAGAAGTCGTTTAATGACTTCATCATGCACCTTTCAAACTCCTTGTCGAATTCCTTTATTAACAGCGGCCATAAGTTGTCTGTGGTGTTCGAACGCGACTTTACCAAGAACCAGGAAGAGCTGAATAATGTTTATAAACCGCAGGTAGCAGCAATAGAGCGTCTGCAGATAGACATTAAAGACCTGATCGCCGATGACGCAAAAAAAATCGCCGCTCATTACAGCCGTGAACGCGCTTACATCGTGCTGTATACCTCGAAGGGGATGATTGCGAAGGATGAACTTAAAAACGAACAGGCAAAAGCTGCCGGCGTACTGAAGGATATCCCGCAGACGCGCTTCAGTCAGAACCCAATCGAATTTCAGCTTGAAGGTTTGAAGATCACGCATGACGCGATGCTGTGGCGCCTGATTGGTATGCTTCAGGGGGATGATGAATCGGGAATGGGGCTTCTGGTTGATGTCCTCGATGTCAAACACGCTGGCGCAATGATGCGTCAGATGCTGTTCCGGAATTCAACATCAGAAAACTGGTACCCTCGCACGCCGTTTGACCAAAATCTGCGAATTTATGGCGCCCCACGGAAAGACAATATCGACTCCGTGCTGCCGCCGCGGCTGAATATCCAGATCATGGAAGGGGAACTGGAAGAAGATGGTGGCCTGATTTACTGTGATGGTAAGTATTACGGTTCTGTTGCCCTTGAGTTACCACCACTTCACCCTGTCAAATTTAAGCAGTTATTCAACGCGATTAACCGGAAAATCCCGTACCGGATAAAATATGACTTTATAGGCGGGGGCAAAAAAGCACTGTTCTGGCCATCAGTAATCATATCTTTCCTTCGTTTCATTCCCTCACTCGGTAATATCGCGCGTGATATGGATTATGTCCGGGCCCAGAGCGAAACCGATCCAACGGCTATCATGGCCATCAACTTTGCCACCTGGGGCGACACTAAGGATGAAGCCAAACGCAACCTGGCGGCTTTAACTAAGGCGATTGAAGGCTGGGGTGTATCAGGTGTGTCCAAGACATATGGCAATCCAGGTAGCGCACTGATTGCATCCGTTCCGGGGCTGACGACGGCCACACCTGGCTCATTGCATTATCCGCCGTTGAGTGAAGGCTTGCGGATGTTACCTTTTGAACGTCCGGCCAGTCCCTGGCATGGTAAAGGCAATATCAACTTCATCACGCTCGATGGCAAGCTGTTCCCCTATCAAATCGCCAGTCCCCTGCAGGAGAAATTTACCGATGTCATCACCGGTGTTCCAGGTTCCGGTAAAAGCGTGCTGGCCAACCGCCTTAACCTGAGTTCGATTTACCGGGCTGATAAAAAACTGCCTTATCTGACCATCATTGATAAGGGCTACAGTGCAAAAGGTATCGCCGATCTGATTAGCGCTGAGCTGCCGGCAGAGAAACGTCACCAGATTGCCAGTATCACCCTGAACAATGACGAATCGCACTGTATTAACATCTGCGATACGCAGTTAGGTTCAAGGTATCTGACACAGTTTGAGGAAGTATTCTTAAAGCAGATGCTTAACGCATTCTGTATTGATCCGGCAATTGGCCAGCCGCCAGATGCAATGAGCGTTGGGCAAATCGTCAGTAAAGTTGTATCAAACGTATACAAAGCAAAAGCGCATTCAAGTGCTAACTTGTTTAAGTATAACGACCCGGTGATTAATGAAGCTCTGAAAGAATCAGGTCTGGATAAAGAGCTCGGTGAAGACTGGTTTGAAAGAGCTACATGGTGGGAAGTCGTTGATAAGCTGTTTGCCAAAAAATATCTTCATGCTGCGACGGTTGCTCAGCGTTATGCTGTGCCAACCATTCACGATTTTATTGCTGAACTACAAACTGAATCATTTAAAAACCAATACGCTGACGTAAAAGTTAATGGGAGTGAGCCTGTAGTAGGCTTCGTTGCACGTTGTTTCCAGGCTGCTGCAGCTGAGTATGCCATTTTCTCAGGGATAACGGTTTACGATTTCAGCCCGGAGACTCGCATTGCGATCCTGGATATGCAAAACGTCCTCGGTGACAGAACGACACCTGCAGGTAAGCTCAAGTCCGGCATTATGTATCTTTTTGCTCGCCAGATGGCTGTACGTAACTACTACCTGCCTCAGTCCGCAGAAACCTTCATTCCTGCTTTACCGGAGCAGTACAGGGCATATCACCAGGCGCGCATCAGGGAGCTTTCAGAAGAGGTTAAACATACCTTTTATGATGAGTGTCATAACTTTGCCGGCATCGACTTTATTCAAAATGCGCTGAACACCGCTGACCTTGAAGATCGTAAATTCAACGTCCGTACTGCCTTCTCGTCTCAGTATCTGAGCCATATGCCTTCGAGTGTGCTTAAAACCATGAACAGCCTGTTTATGATGCGCCTGACGGAAGGGGATGAAGAGTATCTGAAGCAATTAGAGATCAACATCCCGGCCGATATCCTGCGTCGTTTCAGACAGCTTCCGCAAGGGGTTTATCCGGACGGAAGTGGTACTGCATTCCTCGGTATTTTTAAAACAAAACGTGGTCTTATTTGCCACATTCTGAAAAACACATTAGGACCAAAACTGCTTTGGGCTTTGAACTCATCTGCAAAAGACAGAGCGCTCAGAGATGTGCTTTATGAAGAGCTGGGAACGAAAAAAGCAAGGGAAGAATTAGCAAATAGATTCCCTATGGGAAGTGCATCAAGTATCATTGATGAAATGGTGGTCAATCAGGGTGGTGAGCGTGATTCTGAAGAAGAATCACAAACTATGGCGATGAAGCTCGCTAAAGAAATCATTTCTGATGTGAGAAGGGGATTCAGATGATAAAAATCGGAAACGCAAAACGGTCAGTGATGGCCGTTTCAATTCTGGCCTTCAGCGTACAGTCAGCATTTGCCTATACGGTCAACGTTAACAGCAGCATTCCCATCTCAACGCAGGTTATGCCGGCGTTGAGCACAGCTAATGGCCTGTTAGGTAATATCCAGGCCACGCTGATTAACATTGGTACGGCAATCAGCCAGCAGGGCGATCGCCAGGCAGCATTAATGCAGCAGGTGGCTGAAACTAACCGACAGTTCGAAGTCGAGCAAAAACGTAATGACCGGCTGCTGCAGGCACAGGATAAGTACCGTGTTCCGGATGATATCTGTGCGCAGTCTATTGGCGGTGGCGCCGCGGGGGTATCCTCTGCGGCCGCTGGCGGTCAGCGAACGCTGGGAAGCGCCAGTTCTGCGAAAGATGTTAAGGCTATTTTTGAAGTGCCGGCACGCGCAACCGACGTGGATGCATCTTCAACGGCCGAAGTTCACAGCCAGTACTGCGACAGTTCGGATTATGCTGCATTTGGCGGGACTTCATTCTGCCCAAGTGTATCTGACATGCCGCGGGCAGATACGTCGCTGAGTTCGTTACTTTATGGCGCCGGCAAAGAAGGCAAGGCACCTGATCTGACGTTTACAGATGAGCAGACAGATGCGGCGCTGCGCTATATGAAAAATACCGCGTTGCGCAGTGCTGGTCGTCAGCTGAGTCGTGGGGAAGTTAAAGGCGCCAGCGGGCGAATTTACCTGGGCATGATTCAGCAATACCAGGCGCTCACCGACGCGGCCGCACAACCTCAGATGGAAATGATCGCCAACTCCAAACCGAACCCGGCCACTGATGCCGCGCTTGCAGATGCGCGCAAAGTGCCGGAAGTCGAATCCTATTTCCAGGCGACGGCCAGTAACAGGGCGAAACAGCTTAACCGTATGTCTGCCAGAGAGTTTGAGGAATTCGAAGTAGGTCGCCGTTACAGCAACCCTGCTTACCAGGCGACGCTGACCAACAAGAACACCGAAGATTTGATGCGTGAGCAAATCAATATCGCCAATCTTAACAACTGGTTAGTGCTGAAAACCAAACAGCAGCTGGAGAAACAAAATGTGCTGCTTGGCCAGATCCTGGCGAACGACGCATATCAAACATACAAACCGATGCTGGCAGCACAGCTGGAGAGTGTGAACGCGGGAGTATCCAGAAAATGACAGACGAAAATAAAACAGGGGAAGAAGTTACAAAATCCCCCGGCCGCATGAAAAAAGCGGTTTATCATATTACCGGAATTAGTGATATTCAGTTTATGTGGAAATCACTAAGGGAATCTATCAGCCTGCTCAATGAGCGGGCTTCTTTCGTTAAGAAGCAAATCAAAAATTTGGAAGCTCCGGACGAAAAATCAGCTTCGAATCAGTCGTTTGAGGATGTTGTTAAAAAGAGTTCTATCCCCTTAGAACAGCATCTAGCTAAAGCCGGTAAGTATAAAAAATATTGGTTATGTTGCTTCTTTATAGCTGTTTTTGTTGCCCTGTTTTTAATCGCTGGCTGTGTAAAATTGATTGTTAATACTGAATACAATGTAAGCCTTCTGAAGGTGACATTAACACTTGGTTTAATGTTTGCTGTTTGTATCTACTCGTTCGTAAAAGCAATGACTTATGAATTTTTAGGTTGGCAATTACGGAATGAGGCCCATTCTGAAGAAGAATTCGGTACATTGAGACATTTTATTAACGATAACGGTGTGCGCAATACATTCAATTTTGAACAAGCTGGCCAGATTCGGGGGGCGCATGAATAAGTCAAGAAACTCATTGGTCGCATTGTTGCCGCTATCGCTTTTCATTACCCCGGCATATTCTGCAGATCTGGGAATTGATAGTATTACAGAGGCTGCTAAACGGTCTGGTGATTTGTCACGTCAGATGCTGCATACCGTTTTTGGTGAAGTGGTAAATAATCCTTTCAGTCCGTCAGGTGATGGGTTGTTAAATAACGTATTTTTCACAGTGAATGAGGTTATCGCCATATTAGCGCTGATTTATATGGCGATAATCAGTATTAAAAAACTACATCAGGCAGGGCAACTTGGGAAGTTTATAGAGGGTGATGGGAATAATGCCTTCAATTTTGTTAAAACAACATTCGGCTGGCTCCTTTTGGTTCCAACTGTTGTTGGATGGTCCGTTGCACAACTGCTCTTCCTGTGGTGTGGGTCAATCATAGGTGTAGGTTCTGCCAATGTTATTGCAGATAAAACAGCGTCGGAACTAGCGAGTGGCAAAGCTGTTTATATAACGCCAGTTATGCCAGAAATGGCTTCTGTGGCTAAAGGAATGTTCGAAATGAACTTGTGCGCTCTTGGTGTCAATCAAGGGTTAGCTCAGATGGAGGCTTCAGGCCAACATTATGAAAGTAATAGCCAGATGAAGTTTAATACTGGTGATTCTAGTTACTCAATTTCAGTTGACAATGGTTCTGCTGTTTGTGGGACTGTTAAATTACCACAAAAACCTACAGGTTGGACTTCGGTATTCTCCAGTGGTTACGCTGATTCTGTTTATGCAGTTCAACAGCAGGCTACAGACTCGCTTTGGAGTAAGATGAAGAATACAGCAGAGCAATTTAACTCTGCTTATATGTCTAAAATGCGTTCCGGAGATGGGCAGCTGCCTGACGTTGAAACTGCAATTCAGACAGCAGCAAGAGATTACCAACAACAAGTACAGCAAGCTGCAGACAATGCTGCCGGAAGCAATGATATGCTCCAGAAAATGGAGTCGGATATAAAGGAAAAAGGCTGGCTATATCTTGGTATTTATTATCATACCCTGGCAACTGCTAACACTGAGCTGAAGGACGTTGCTAATCTGAAACCTATTGTATCAGGGATAAGTGGTGATGGTGATGTAGGTTCTACGGACTATTATAAAGGTCTGTTCCAGGCATATCATTCACAACTGAAAAACAGTACCTACACTCCCCCTTTAGGTACTGCTGATAATGCTTTAGCTCAGAACATTGACAATAAAGGCATCGAAGAAGCGGCAAAAAGTGGTGATGCAGATTCGTTGATTACCAAAATTTTCAACTTTAATGTTACTTCATGGCTTGCCACTAGAAACTACGGCACTGGCGATGGATACAGCGATGTAACGAATCCCTTGTTGAAAATGAAAGCCATTGGTGATTACACGATGTTTACTGCTGAGAGTGGTCTAGCTGCTTGGGGAGCTGTTAATGTCGCAATGAGTGTTGCAGATGGTAATAACGCTGCTGGAATGGGGGCGGGATTACTTAATTTCTTCACTTCAGGTAAGGATATTATTAAGGGTGTAATTAAAACTGCGGCTCCGATCGTATACATGATTTTAGTCGCTCTGTTCTGTATAGGGTTAACGCTTTCAATTTGGCTTCCATTTGTGCCATTTATCTATTGGTTTGTCGCAATGGCGGATTGGTTAGTTACTTTGCTGACTGGTATCGTTGCATCTTCATTGTGGGCCGCTACCCATATTAACATTGGCCAAACTAATGAGGACCGGTCAACGTATGGATATATTTTCCTGATAGATGTGATGATTCGACCACTGTTGATGGTAATGGGGTTCATTTTTGCATCATTGGCCATTGTGGCTCTTGGTACCGCGCTTAACTATATTTTCAAAACAGCAATGGAAAATGTACAGGCAGATTCAACAACTGGCCTTTGGTCAATGATAGGTATCCTTTTTGTTTATGCAAGGATGTGTACAGGTATGGTTGCTAGGGTATTTGCATTACCTGCAAGGATGCCTAACTACGTCATCAGCTGGATTGGTAACAAGCATAACGATTCAATTCTTGGTGATATGCAGAATCATGTTCACGACCTGTTTGCTGCATTTGGTCGTGGAGCTAAAAATACAGGTGGACGTCCTTCTGGGCCGAAGAACTTCAACCCAACCAATACGGTTGATAAAGACAAAGATGGTATAGCGGGGGCGTGATATGAAAGGATATTCGTATACTGTTGTCGATAACAACATGGCTAAATCAAAAGGTGTTGGCTACTATCTGTCACGCCTGTCTGTAGCCATAAGTATAGTTATTTTAACAATAAGTCTTCCGTTGACTGTATATTCTGGCTTTCTTACTTTAGGTGGAAGCCTGGCATTGGCGTGGTTTGTTGCTCTACTTGTTTTCGATGCCATGCTGATCACATATGTTGTACGCCAGGTAAAAAGTAAGGGAGTCAAAAAGGTCGTTGCAGGCATGAGAGTTTATGGATGCTTTAATCCATCGGCTAAAGAGGAACAATACATGCCGGCTCAGAAAACATATTTTGGTATAGATATGGACTCCGGTGTTGTTGGGATTGCTGCCCTTTATGCTGTACAGGCCTCTATTAAGCAAAAGAGAATTTTGTTTGAGGCCGAGACAATTGAGTCTTGGGAGTATACTGATAGTAAACTTGTCGTGAATCTTCGGAACCGACATGTGCCTACTGTTGAAATAATCTTGCTCAATGCCGGCCTAGCATATCGCCAGCTGGAAATGTTAACCAGGATGCATGAGCAACATAAAAAATACAGGGGTGAAAAATATCTCCAGTGGCGAAAGACTATGCTTGATGAAGGTTGGATGCTACCACGAACGTATTGATGTTTACTTCCAAACCGCCTGAAAAGGCGGTTTTTTCATGTATACTCAGGTGGTTATAGTCGTATGCTGTGGGAGGAAGAGTGAACAGAGTTACTGAGCGCCAGGAACAGAAGAGTAACCCGGAGTTCCAGAGAGAGTACCGGAACCGTATCCGGGAAACACACGACCAGTTAAACCTTTATCTCCCCAAAGATGCAAAAAGAATGTTGATAGAGATCACAAAAGTTAAAAAACTCACTCAGGCTGAAGTCATTGAATTTCTTGTCAAAAGCTATTACGACGGATTGAAATTTGACGATTCTGAAGAGTGATCTTACTATGTAAAAGCGGGTTCGCAGGTATTGCCCCGCTTAGAAACGCATGATATGTTAAGCGGCGTTTACATAACCTTACGGGGTTATTACAGAATTTAGCACGGGAAGAGCGGCCCGGAGATGTACCGCTTGGGGTGTGGCAGGGGAGATAAAGGCCCGGGAGAGGTCCGTTTGGGGGTGAGGGGGGAGCCACAAAAAGTAAAACCCCCTGATTCATCCTCTCACTTTGGCCGGTCAGAGATGAAATCAGGGGGCGCAAACTGCCTTGCTGGCAGAAAGGATTATAGCAAATGCGTACCCTATTGCAATACAGCCCGGCCAATAAGTGCAGGGGCTGGTGAATCAAAAGAATCCATACCTACAGCTTTCTGACATTGAGTCAGTAGAAGGTCTTTCGCCGGAGTTCATCTCCTGGCTTGAAAGCCAGTCCCCTAAAGAATCGCCCCTGCAGCTGCTTCTCGATGAAGACACCAAACCCGCGCGCAAAACCCGCCGTCGTCGCGGTACGCACTCAACGGCGTGTCTCTGCCCGGAACCCAGCTGGTACCGACCGGACAATTTCAAAAAGCTCCCTGGCCAGCTTGGCCATGCCTACAACCGCCTTGTTCGCCGCGATCGCAAAACCGGCGCGTTAAGTCTGCGTATGCGGATCAGCCGCCACCCGTACTTCGTGCAGCTGCGCGAGCAGGCTGGCCGGAAGCGCGACTTCCGCCCGGAGCGGGAGAAATTACTCGATGCGATTGTGCCGCTCCTGGTCAGCACCGTTGACCGGGCTACCCATATCGACACTATCAACCTCAGTAAAATGGCGTGGCAGCTCAGCGAAAAGGACAGCGAAGGGAACGTGATCCGGAAAGTGACGGTACCGCGGGTTTGCCGGCTGCTGCAGCACATGATGGAATTCGGGTTACTGGCGCTGCCTGAAGGCGTCACATGGGACCCGTTTAACCGCAAGTGGTTCCCCAAGCATGTCGTGCTGACGGAACGCCTCTGGAAGATGATCGGTGTTGATCTCGATAAGCTGTATGCGGAGCAGGCCGAACAGGTGGCCGCTGAAGCTGCAGGCTGGATAACCCGTGATGAACATGGCCAGGCGGAAGAAATCTCTGTTAAAGCCGCGCGCCGGCGCTGGTATGAAAAAATGATGCACGCCACGCTGGTTCGCCGGCGTGAAGCCGCCCTGAAGGGTAAGCGCGAGAAGAAGCTGAAAGCGCTGGCAGAACAGCCCTATGACGACCGGGCTTACGCCATGTCCGTTCATCTGATACGGACGCTGCCGAAAGACGAACTGCACGCGCTGTCGCCTGAGCAGTTTACCCAGCGAGTACGCAGCCACCTGTATCAGCTCGATCTGGGGCTGGAGAGGGAATCCGGTCCCCCTGATTATCACTGATTTTCTCCCCCTGTAATTCTCTTACCGCCGCTGGCGGTTTTCGTGCTGGCCAGCCGGCGCGACCTGCTCAAATTTCCTCCAGTTTTAACGTGTGGCCATCGTGATTTTTTGACGTTCTGGCGCCGCCGGTGGATAACCGGCAGCGAGATCACCACTATCCACAGTTATCCGCAAAGGAGGAAATAAAGTCACCTGCAATCGTGGTCAATGCAAGCTGCAATACACTCTTAACTTCTTTAAAAAGATGTTTATTCAATAAAGAGATCACTGTTATTCAGGCTCAATTTTCTGTGGATTATGGGAATATGCCTGGCCTTTCAGCGCCGCTTCGCGGCACGACGGCCAGAATGGTCGCTATGCTCCCAGGTTAGCACCCGGCAAATGCCGGGCAGGGTGGTCAGCAGAAACCTCCAGGGCGGATTCTTCTTTGCCCCACCGTGCTTTTCCCCGCCGAGCCAACGGCTCGGCAGAAAAAAGCATGATGGATGATGTAACTAAGAACACCCCCGTAAGACGGCAGGGCTGCGACACGCACCCCTGACGTCAACGCTACTACCCACGCGCCCGGTGTGCCGCAAACGTCACACCGCCCGCTCGCAGTAGCCAGGGGGTAATGTGGCCACAGCGTCACCTGCAGGGCAGTCTGGCAGGAAAATCGCCTGCCATATCGTGCAATGCCTTTCAGGCAATCAACGCCGGTGTCAGCTGTCAGTTTTAAAATTAACAGGGAAAAGAGGATCGATTTAGCCGCGGTTATCCACGTCAGCCGCTCGCAGGCGCGTTAAACAGGGTGAAGACAGGGGAATGTTGCTCTTTTTGCAGTGAAGGCCACAGAGAGCGTTTCAGGCGCTTATTTGAGGAAATGCGATTTCTGCCAGAAGGGAGGCACAAAAAAACCCGACTGGTGAGATCGGGCTTTTTGTTTTGCCCCAGACTGGAGCGGGAACACCTAAACTATTGACGGTTAAATATTACGCCATGAGTGCAGTAAATGCAAACAGCACGAAATAGGGTATACTGCGCTGGTCAATCTGTTGGTGTTCTTTCTCCTGCTTCCCGCATATGCGGTAGGAACGGATTAAAGTCCTGGTTGAAAAACAGGTGGTGCTGTTTCAATGCCCAGGCTGGAGCGGGAACACTAAACTATTGACGTTGAGGTAGCCGCTGTGACAGGCAACGTAAGGGCGATCAGCGGTGTTCCTGCTCTGTATGGAGCAAACGGATGATTAACTTGTTAATCGTCGTTCTGCGGGCGGTTGTTGCAGTGTCTAACGCTGTGATAGCGGTCCTGGAGCTGATCCGGCAGTATTTTGACTGACCGGAAACGTAACTAAAGGCGGGGGGACCACTCCCCGCCTTTTAACACAAACCTTCACTTTACAGTCTGTTTAGCGGCCGACACCCACTTATACAGACACCCAACCGACAGGTTCAGATCAGCAGCAATTGCTTTAACTTTTTCCCCCGTTACTTTTCTGGCCTCCATCCTTTTCACGGCTTCAGCCCTGAGCGCTTCTGGTACCACTTTCACCACTGGCGAGTGCTTCCAGATCTGATGTGTCTGCGCTACGTTTCGCGCAGACACTTTATGCAGCCTGGTGCTGGTTGCACGTTCCGGGGCGTGCTTCCTTCCTTCAGCCATGAGCGCGAGCTGTTCATCGGGATTAATCTCGCCTCGCCGTATGCGGTTCAATACATTCTCTCTGCACTGACGGGAATGGCTGACGCTGGCAAGGGGGGTGTGTAACGGAATAGACCAGCGTTCGCGGTATTCCCTGGCGTTCATCTGATGGGCTTTGTTCAGGTGCGGAGCCAGGAACGAGAAGTATTTTCCACACTCCAGGCATTGAATTTTTTCCGTTAATTCTTCTTTATCAGCCATCGTTTGGCCTCCTGATTAACAACGCCGGCAAACGCCGGCGTTCAGGGTTACATCTCGATCATCGGAAACAGATCGTCTTCCTGGTGGTAAAGCACGTCGTCCGTTTCCGTTCCATCAAGCCATTCAGCGAACAGTTCAAACAGGCACACCGACATTTCCTCCGGTGAAATTGCGCCACACTGCAGCTCGTAGAAGACCTCAATTTTTTCCAGCAGGCTGTTGGCCGCTTTGTCGTAGCCGAACAGCTTGATCGGCGGGAATCGCATTGCATCCGGGTTGGTTTCCGCCAGTTCATCATCCTTGCGTTCCGGATAAATGCTGTACAGCGTTGCCGGCGATGGCGGCAATACCTCGATAAAGCGGTTTATCCGCATCGGCAGTTCGCTGGAAAACTTCTCATTGTCCGGAATGTAAAACGCGGCGCTGCGTACCAGGGCATCCTGGAAAGAAATTACCCCCTGACCTTCGGTCTGCTTACGCAGCTCACGAATGTTCACGCGGTCCTTTTCACGGATTTGGTACAGATCCCCTTCCCGGACCGTTTTGGAAAACGTGCCGTGTTCGGCTTCCTGCCCGGAGAGCTCGGAATAATAATCCTGGCCGACGGTTTCGCGCAGTATTTCAAAGGTTTTCCGGTCTTCAATCGACTCAAAATATTTCACGCGGGTGTTGGCGATCAGCGAATCCACCTCGCCGTTCGCGCCGCGGGCGAGCGACGGGTGATCCTGGGAGGAAAATACGCCCATTTTTTCCAGTGAACGCATCTGCGCACTCAGCGTATCCATACCGCTGGTGAAATACTGGCCCAGCTCGTCATAAATCAGCCCGTATGGCGCCTGATTATTCAGCGCGTGAGTGAGCAGGACTTCCTCTTTTTTCCCTTCCAGCTGGTAGCCCAGGTCCTTACTGATGGTCATTCGCTGCAGCGTCACATATAAACGGCCAAGCGTGGCCGCTTCACCGCGTGACAGCTCCAGCGACGGGATCATGACGATGAGAATGCGGTCATTGTGGAAAATATCGTCCATCCGGATATCGCCGCTGTCTTCCGGAAAAACATGGCCATAAGTTTCATTGAACAGGGAGAGCGTCTTCAGGAACTGACGGCTCATGTAGTTATGCTGTTCGAAGGCGCGGGCTTCCCACGTTTCCGGGTATTCCGCGTTGGCCAGCAGGAAGCCTGGTGTATTTTCCAGATAACTTTCCAGCGCGGCGTAACCCTCGCTGTGCCAGCCGTTTTTCTTTGCCTCCACGTACAGCGCGGCCATTGCCGGCAGCGACATGTTTTTCTGAATAGTGCGCTGTGACAAAAGCAGTTCGCCGCGGGCGCGCTTATAACACAGGGCATTGATCAGCGCTGACATCATGGCTTTTGCCGTATCCTGCCACTGTGCCGAATCCCCGCCCACCTGGGGGAGCATGGATTCCATCAACTGGATGATGAAGGTCGGCGGGGCAACGCTGAAGAGGTTGACTGAGTTGGATTGCGCGGGGATGCTTTCCTGCTTCACCAGGTTCACGAACCTGTCAATACTGCCGGTCAGCAGGTTGAGGACGTAATAATCATCCTCACGGCCGAAACGGCGCGCCAGCGACCAGGTGGCGAAGGCCAGCTTGTTATCTGCTTTACCGTCTGAGAGGCAGTAGCCACGGCACCACAGCAGGAAGTTAACGATAAACCCATAGAAGGTTTCGGTTTTACCCGACCCGGTGGTACCAAAAAATACCATGTGGCGCAGCAGGTCCGTCATGTTCAGCCACAGCTCGCGGCCGAACAGGCGTCCCCGCTCATACCCGACATATAAAATTCCCTTCGCCTTCTTTCGCTCCCGGACCTTATGCGGGATGCGAATGGGCCCCAGACGGTATTCCGCCTGGGTTTCCGTGGTCAGGGTGTCGTCGAACATTTCGCAGTCTTTCGGCATTCGCAGCGGTGGCCGGAATTTACGATCCGTGAATGCCACCATCAGCGGCGGAAGGATGAGGATGCTCAGCAGCATGGTAAAGGGGAGAAACAGACCCAGCACGGTCAGTATGGCCAGCAGGCCAAACTGTACGTTTGGAGTGAGGAACCACTCCATGAACGAACCATCTGGGCGGATGACTTTTTTACTGTCTACAGATTCCTGTTGCATAGCGGCTCCGGGTTATTCTCCTATTGCCTGCTGCAGGCGGGCATCGTCTTTGACGACGGAAACCGGGATCACATCACCCGAATCGGCAACGATAGACGGGGTGCCGATAAACCCGAATTTCGCAAATGCCATATTGTTCGCGTCAACCAGGCGGGCGCCGGTGGTATCCGGGGCTGTTTTCGGATCGTCAATTTTCGGGTTCATGGTGGTGTATCCCATGTTAATCGTGTCTTCCCAGCTTTTCAGTCGGGTATCTTTCCCGGTATCGAGTACAGGAGCGGCGCGGACCATCGAGCGCAGGTCGCCATAAACGGACACGGGGAAAATCTCGACGTTATAGCGTTTGCTCAGTTCCTGCAGTCGGGGCTCCAGCGCGCGGCAGTGCGGGCACATCGGATCGGAAAACACATACAGGGTGTGTTTATGCCCGGTTGAAAGCGAGATCGTAAAGCGTCCGCTGGTGACGGCATCTTTCAGTGACAGCAAGTCGTTATCAGCGAGTTTTTTAGGGGCTTCAGGTGCTGCCTGAACCTGCAGCTGCTCCGGCGTAGTGGCAGGCTGCTGCAGACCCGGCGCGGGAGCATACGAGTTTGCCTGCAGTGGCTGTGCCTGCTGATGCATATTCATCAACGCGCCGTTGATGGAGACGATAAAGCCCAGCGCGGCGACTGGCCAGAAGATAAAGTTAGACAGCCGGCGCACGGCATTGAGTCCGCGCTGCTGTTTCAGCTTTTTACGGATATTGTTCAGCGCCTCGATGGCCTGATATTCGTTTTCAAAGCGGAACAGCTGCACCGCTTCACCAGAAAACGTATTGTGCGTCAGGATGTGACCGCTGCCGGCATCATGGCCAAGCCCAAAATGACAGGCTGACAGGGGGAAGGAATGCAGGGCTTGTTCCTGGTAGTTTCCGTCAGCGGAAAGATAAAGTGTGTTGCGATCGGTTTTTACGGTGAGTTTCATACTTCCTCGCTTAGAGTTCCAGGTGATCGGGACGGGTTGCCGGCTGAGGTTTAGCCGGTGTCGGTTCATCGTCTGTCAGTCGCAGACTGTTGTTCGGGGTGTCGTGCGGAGCTGCAGGCGGCGTAGCCGGCTCGTCTTCCGCTTCAGCGTCAGATTCAAATGCAAATGGCGGTATAACGTCTTCCTGCCAGTGAGCGACCGGAATGGCGGGATCGCGGCGGTCAATATGGCGGTAATGGAGCAGATCCAGCTCAAGGCCCAGCACGGCCGCCCGCACGGTCGGCGGGAATTTCGCCGCCTTTTCTTCATCGAGCGTCAGCCGGTAACTTTCGCACTGACTCCAGGCAATAACACCACCTCCCTCAATGAAGAACTTCCCGCGGCCGGCGCTTGAAAGTGCATACCATAACGTGCGGTCCACACCTTTAAGCCACCGGAAATTAGCGGATGGCAGCTGCAGGTCATCATCGAACAGCGCGTAGAGTAGCGAACGGGAGCTGCGGCGCCCCTTTGCAAATTCCCGGAACGCTTCACACTGGCTGGCGACGGTCCAGAACCCGGCGGCCAGCGAATAATCAGGGAAACCGTCTTTAGTCCGCAGGCAGGAACGGTTGAGATCGTCGAGAATGGATTTAGCCGTTGGCCGGTCGCCCATAAACCGCAGATGTACAAACGAGGCTGCGAGCGCTTTTTCCCAGGGCGCCAGGGAAAGGGCCGCCCCTTCGGGGGCCAGGTTTACCTGTGACAGGAAGACTTTATGTGCGGCTTTTTTACGGAGGCGGCGCTTAGCGGTATCAATCAGGTTATGTTCCTGGGCAAACTCAACGGGTGACTGCGCGCTGCGTGCTTCTTCCGGATCTTCATTCAGCAGCAGCTGATCGAGGTGGCCAAACCGGGCGAGGATATGAGCTATCCCCGGATAGTTTTTTACCATCACCCAGGGCAGGTTCCGGATGGTCAGTTTACGGGTCAGACGGTAGTAAGGATTGCGCGAGATAACCCAGACGAACAACCCGATGATTAAAATGAACAGGGGAAAGAGCACGCTGGCCGTGTCGTTCATCACGCTGATAAAGTCCCACAGCGAAACCTGGTGGTTATACCGCGCCGCCGACAGCAGCATGTCCCGGCGCTCGGCCGCATTACCTGGTGTAATGGCGTCCGGCAGTACACCGTAGATCCAGTAAAGCAGGCGACAGACTCCGTAAATCACATAATCACGAAAGCCAAACCACATCACTGTGATCATGATGAGAAGGGCCCCGATAATCATCAGGCCATCATCCCCTCCCCCTTTCCGTTGTGGCTGGTTTTGCATCAGAACCTCAGAGAATTTTGGTAAACCTTCCCGATATACCAGGCCTTACGCGCCGGCGTGTTGGAGTGATAGCGGCCGACACCCTGCCAGAAATCCCCCCCTTCGAGAATGATGTTGTATTTGAGGATGTAGGCACTGGCCATTGCAGAGGCGCAGAAGTCATGCTGCAGCTGCTCCGCTTTTACTCCAAAATCGGACGCCAGCTTATTCGCCCAGATGGTGTTTATCTGGAATGCGCCGTAATCGTAAGTGCCGTTTTTGTTTTTATTTTTCATTCCCGGTTTTCCGCCTTCAGTCAGCCACAAGGCGAGGAATCCACGGAGAGGAATGTGATAAATCTGTGCTGCTTCAACCATGCAGGTTGGCAGCGGGATTGAGGGCGGGGCATCAACCATAACAATCTCCTAATGATTTCTATTTCGAGTAAAAAATATACCATCAAAAGGAGATTTTTTTAAATCATTTTGGTACGGATAATTGAGAGGCTGTCAGAGGGATTTTATTTGCCTTCGACAGAGACAATATTGCCCTCGTTCGCATTTTCCCATGTCGGGATTTCGCCACTCAGCGTGCAGCGGAGCTTCTCTGAACCTACGGTAAGCAACGCACCGCTACTGTAGTATTTGTTTTCGTTTAGACAGGATGTCTTCTTTTGAGCAGGGGTTAATGTGACACCGGATGCCTGGTCGTTGGCAATTTGCAGAAGAAGACTGTTTGTCTGTAACTGCTGTTCGAAAATATGTTTCAGCAATGAATCAGTTTCTGGGGCTGTTACAGCCTGGGCAATGTTGCCAAGCTGTTCACCGGCTTTAGATACAGAAACTGCCTGAGAAAAAGCACTACAACTGAAAACAGCAGCGGTTACAAAAAGTACGATGTTAGATGTCAATTTCATTTCACTTTCTCCATTAAAAAAAACGGTAATCATTTTCTGGATCATTTAAATTAGGTCTGAAAACCGGCCTGAGTGTCAAGCCGATTCTGTTTAAAAATTAACAGGGGATAAAATGATTCAGTCACGTAATAAATATCTGCAGTTTATGCTGGTTCTGCTGGCAGCCTGGGCCATAGCCTGGGGAGCCCTGTTTGTCATGGGGCAAACCGTTCTGCTCTATGGGCTGGGGAAAAATACGCTGTTCTTCATTCATGGTGCTGTTCTGGTGTACCTGCTGTGTGTGTTCCTGGTTTACCGTCGCTGGGTCGCACCGCTACCGGTTGTTGGCCAGCTGCGTAACGTTGGCGCACCGTGGCTGGTCGGTGCGATGGCCGTGGTGTATGTCGGAGAATTTCTGCTGGGTAAAGTGCTGGACCTGCCCGCTGAGCCGTTTATGACGAAACTTTTTGCCGATAAATCCATACCCGACGTGATCCTGACGTTGCTGGCCATCTTTATCCTTGCACCGCTGAATGAGGAAACGCTGTTCCGGGGGATCATGCTGAACGTCTTCCGTTCACGGTACCGCTGGACGATGTGGCTGGGGGCGCTGATAACGTCATTGCTGTTCGTCGCCGCGCACAGCCAGTATCAGAACCTGCTGACCCTGGCAGAACTGTTCCTGGTGGGGTTGATTACATCAGCTGCCCGGATCAGAAGCGGCGGCCTGCTGCTGCCGGTATTGCTGCATATGGAAGCAACCGCGCTGGGTTTACTGTTTGGCTGAAAGTTATATTTTTATTAAACATTGCGCGTTAAAGCCTGGTATGTTTTTTTAGTGGATGTTATATTTAAATATAACTTTTATGGAGGTGAAAAATGCATACCACCCGACTGAAGAAGGTTGGCGGCTCAGTTATGCTGACCGTTCCACCGGCACTGCTGAATGCGCTGTCGCTGGGTACAGATAATGAAGTTGGCATGGTCATTGATAATGGCCGGCTGATTGTGGAGCCGCACAGACGCCCGCAGTATTCACTGGCTGAGCTACTGGCGCAGTGCGATCCGAATGCTGAAATCTCGGCTGAAGAACGTGAATGGCTGGATGCGCCGGCGGCTGGTCAGGAGGAAATCTGACATGGAAAGAGGGGAAATCTGGCTTGTCTCGCTTGACCCTACCGCAGGTCATGAGCAGCAGGGAACGCGGCCGGTGCTGATTGTCACGCCGGCTGCTTTTAACCGCGTGACCCGTCTGCCTGTTGTTGTGCCCGTGACCAGCGGAGGCAATTTTGCCCGCACTGCTGGCTTTGCGGTGTCGCTGGACGGCGCCGGCATACGTACCACCGGCGTTGTGCGTTGCGATCAACCCCGGACGATCGATATGAAAGCCCGCGGCGGCAAACGACTCGAACGGGTGCCAGAGGCTATCATGGATGACGTTCTTGGTCGTCTGGCCACGATTCTGACTTGACCCATTGTTTCGACAGAGAACCATCATGATGAAATCAGGAAATTTGATAAGGTATTTGTGGTTTTTTATCTGCGTTGTCACATGCCTGGTGATGGCGTATTTATGCAGCATGGTTAATCCATATGATGACAGAACTTTGTCCTCCGCCTTTACCAGCTTTCTGAGGCCAATCGGGGCCGGGTTTGGTACGGCGATTGTCCTTATCCTGGTCACTCGCATTTCGCAGGAGCTGCGGTGTTTCTGCAATAAATAAAAGCGTGCCGGCCCGATATTTATGCCGGCATTGCCTGTTTCCTGAAGTCTGCAATATACTGTATATAAAAACAGTTGTTGGAGGCTAGATTATGGCGCTGGATCTCGTTTATCCCCGGCCTTCAGTGGAAGGCGCCGCACTTCCTTTTTTTGCCGAGCCCGTTGCGGCCGGCTTTCCCAGCCCGGCCGCAGGCTATGAGGCCAATGAACTTAACCTGCATGATTACTGCGTGCGGCGTCCGGCCGCGACGTACTTCTTGCGCGTGTCCGGCGATTCCATGCGTGATGCGCGCATTCATGATGGCGATGTACTGGTTGTCGATCGGGCAGAAGAACCCCGGCACGGCAGCATCGTGATTGCCAGCATCGATAATGAATTTACGGTCAAGCAGCTGCAGCTCCGCCCTTACCCCTGCCTGATGCCGCTGAATCCGGCTTTTCCGCCAATCAGGTTTGATCCGGAGGCGCTGCAGATATGGGGTGTGGTTACGTTCACTGTTATGAGTCACCGCCCGTGTACGCCTTAATCGACGTCAATTCGATGTACTGCAGCTGCGAAGAGGCGTTCCGCCCTGATTTGCAGGGGCGCCCTGTGGTTGTCCTCAGCAACAATGACGGGGCGCTTGTTGCGGTCAATCGCGCGGCGAAAGCGCTGGGCGTGCGCCGCGGGGAACCCTATTTCCGCTGCCGTCGCCTGCTGGAACAGCATAACGTCGCCGTATTCAGTTCCAACTACACCCTTTACGCCTCATTCTCCGCCAGATTTGCAACCGTAGTGGAAAGTCTGGCGCCGCGGACGTTTGTTTACTCAATTGATGAGCTCTTTGCGGATGCGTCTCACATGGAGGGCGTGATGTCGCCGCAGGCGTTTGGCCAGCTTTTGCGGGCTGAAGTGCTGCGCCAGACAACGCTCACCTGTGGAGTGGGCGTCGCGCCAACGAAGACGCTGGCCAAACTGTGCAACCACGCCGCGAAGACGTGGCCTGCCACCGGGGGGGTTGTGGCGCTCAGTGATCCTGTGAGACTGAAAAGGCTGATGAGCCTGGTGTCGGCCGGCGATGTGTGGGGGGTTGGCCATCGTACCGAAAAAGGGCTGGCGACAATGGGGATCAAAACGGCGCTGGCGCTCGCAGAGATGGATATCCGACTGGCACGCCGGCTGTACGGTGTGACGCTGGAACGGACCATCCGTGAGCTGCGTGGCGAGGCCTGCTTTGCCCTGGAGGAAGGAACCGGCGCGAAACAGCAGCTTGTTGTATCCCGTTCGTTTGGATCGCGGGTCACGCAACTGGCGCAGATGCAGCAGGCGGTGACTAAATATGCCACACGGGCAGGGGAAAAGTTGCGCCAGGAAAACCGTCTGGCGAAGGTGGTAACGGTCTTTATCCGCAGCAGTGCTTATGACGCCGGCGGTGTGCCCTACAGTAACCAGGCTACGGAAGTGCTTTCCGTGCCAAGCCAGGATACCCGCGACATCATCGCCGCGGCGCAGCTGGGGCTGTCGCGTATCTGGCGTGAGGGCGTGCGGTATGCAAAAGCCGGCGTGATGCTCAGCGATCTGCAGGGACATGAAACCCAGCTGGATCTGTTTGCGCCGGCTGCAGTGCGGCCGGGCAGCGAAAAACTGATGGCCACCATCGACAAAATAAACAGGGAAGGAAGGTCAAGGATCTTCTTCGCCGGAGAAGGTATTGATCCGGAATATGCCATGCGCCGTGAAATGTTGTCCCCGGCCTACACCACGCAGTGGAAGGATATTCCCGCGGCGTTTATGCGATAACAGCGATGTGCAGGCCAGTCTGTCAGGCCTGCAGCCGTTCCTGCTCCTGCAGCAATGCCAGATGGTATGCGGCAATGGCGTTCACCACCCCGGCCGTCATCCGTGCATCGGCGATCGCCGAGTGTGCCTCCCCTTCCCAGGTCAATGCTGCCTGACTGGCCGCGCTGGCCAGCGAAATGGTGCCATAGCGATTGGTGGCCCCAAAATACCCTGCAGCCAGCTCCATCGCGCAATACACTGTCAGTTCTCCCAGCCAGTCGGCCGGATCGCCATGTGCGGCGGCCGTCTGTTTCAGAATGCGGGTATCAAAGGGGGCGTTAAAGATAATCACTGGCCGGGCCCCGATGGCGTGGCGCAGCTGCAGCGCCACATCTGGCCAGGATGGTGCGCCGCTGAGTGCCGGCTCATCGATACCATGCACGGCGGCGGCCTGCGCCCCGATGGCGACCGTCGGCTTCAGGCGGGTTTCAAATATCACCCGGCCGGCCGCATCGGTCAGGCCGATTTCCAGCGCTTCTGCGGTATTACCCAGCCCCGTCGTTTCGGTATCCAGAAAGAGCGGCGCCAGACTCAGCCAGTCGTGTGCCCGCCGTGCCATCCGGCCACTGGTGCTGTTAAGCCGGGACAGGACGGAAAGACGCAGGCCGGCCTGCTGCTGCTTCTCGGTCGGCGGCCGTTTTTCCCGCATCGGAACACAGTCTGCAATGCGGTATACGGCGTACTTGCCGCCATAGGCGCTTTTGTACCATTTCACCGGCTCAGCACCGGGAGCCGGCTTCATTCTGAATTCATCGCGCAGGCGCCCTTTCGTGAAGCACCGATCGCCGGCTATCGCCTCTGCGCGTCGTGTGGCCAGCTCATCATTCTTCATGGTTATTCCATCTCCGTCAGGCGTTTGTGATAAACCTCTCTGGCGATCTCCAGGCCTGCCTCTGTCAGCCCAAACGCGAGCGTCAGTGACTGATTATCCCGGTATTTGCTGAGCAGGCCGTGACGGTTCAGCGTATGGCAGGAGCGACGAAAATTGGTATCGGCAACGGGCTGGAGGCGTCCCTTATTGAGGATGCTGAAAAGCTGCATCGCCGGGAACGGGCCCGCCAGCTGACGTTCTGCCAGACCATACAGAACAAACAATACGTCTTTTTGCACACCGGAGAGCCGCATCGAGGGGGCTTTACTTTGCATATTATTCATGTGTCACATCATTAAGGAATTAATGACAAAGTAATCTAATTGATGTGAGACATCAATAATATTGTGTTCATAACGGGAAATCAGAAGTCTGAAAAAGAAAATGCCGCTCTTAACGGCGGCTTGTTTTCCCTGGTGTCGGGAGAATTATGGTTTCTGGCTTAGGTCAAGGCGCATGGCGCTGTCTGTGATCTGATCCAGTGCTGTCGTCAGATGCTGACTCCGCCCGCCGTGATAATCCGGCCAGGGAAGAAAGGGTTTTGACGCATCAGACATGAACATGATACCGGTCGGGCAGCGCCACTCCGTAGGGGTTCCCTTGTTGTAATGAACCAGCAGTACCGAACGGTCGCACTGCACGTCATTACTGTCATCGTTGTTCAGCACAAAAGTGGCCACGATGCCGGCATCGGGCCTGGACACGAAAAGCAGGCTGTTGGCAAAAATAACGGCAATCACCACTGAGGCAATGGCCGCACCGGTATACCAGAAACGGCCGTTTTTCCAGGCACGATAGCCATACAGAATGCACAGCAGAATGGCGGCGGCGATACCTGCCCACTGCGCACCAACGGACAGGCTGGAGAGTGCATCCATCGAAACAGGCCGGCTCAGCGTATAAAATGTGGCAAAGAAAGGCGATGCCAGCGCCAGTGTCAACAGAACTAAGGCGAGCGGTATGAAGCGGTTGCCGGCGAAACTGCCATTGCCGATCGCCGTCATCGTGCGGAACATCTCACTTAGCGCCAGGATCATCATAAAACTGCATAAAGCCATGTATAACATTAAAACCTCTCCTTACTGCCCGCGTGATAGAGTCGTATTTCCGGCTAATTCCAGATAGTCCCGGCCCTTATCGTGGTGCATAGCCCTCTTCAGCCAGTGCTTTCATGATCTGGTTGATTCCATCCATCATCAGATATGCCTCAATATCTGACGTCGCCAGGCCGCGGCAGTCACTGAATCCCAGACGCTTAACCAGTTGCGCCAGAGCCTGCGCTTCTCTGTGTGTCAGCTGTATATTCACTTCAACGGGTTTTTCGTGGCGAATTTCATCTTTCATGGTCAGAGTCCTTTTTTGATGTTTCGTGAAATGTACCAGGCTTCTTTTACCTGAGCTACAGCCCAGATCCAGACGAGAGTTGACACAATGCACAGCCCCGTCATGTTCCAGAAATGACCTGTCGTATATTCATGGCCATGAAGCAGGAGGCCGGCGCCGGCCGCCAGGCTCATGACCAGGAAAAGGACGGCTGCGCCGGCGTGATAAATGATGCTGAACATGTAAAACCCCCTTCTGGCGACGGTAGCGCCAGTCTCTGTCTGTATTAAATGGTTGCCGCCTGCCGGGCGTCTGCCTGCATCATGGCGTCAATCAGGGCGCCGGCGCAGGCAATATTCAGGCACGTCATGTTCGATTTCAGGGTCGCCATCATGTCCGCGCGGCTTCTTTTCAGAAACGGCTGCAGCGGACCACGATAGCCCTGTGAGGTCACGATAATCAGCTGAGCGGCCGCATCATGCAGTGCCGGCACGCCGGCCAGAATATCCTGCTCAGCCGCGCTGATATACACGGGTGAACCGGCGATCACAAAGCGATCGTCCGGGCAGCGTTGCATCAGCTCAGCCAGGGAGGCGCAGCGGCCCGCCAGCGGGGGGCGTGCCGTCAGTGAGCCCCAGACGGTCGCCGGCGCGAAGGGCATGGCGTGAAACGTTGCCTCATACGCGACCGCCGGATCGGTATGGTGGCGCAGCCCCAGACCGGCCGACATGGCCCACAGCTCGATGCCCGGCCACCGCGCCGCGATACCGCGGGCACGCAGCCAGTGTGCGCCCCGGTAAAGCTCTCCCGTTTCCAGCACCCTGCCAGGACGGCGGGCGGCCTGGGCGATCAGCCTGTACCAGCCGTCAAAGGCGTCATCAAGGGAAGTGTCGCCCGGAAAAACGGTATCCTCCACGCTGCCCGCCTTGCGCCGGGTACAGGTGGTGATGAGGTGAAGACGTTTGTTCATTCAGTGCCTCCCGGCTCTGGTGCGTCTGTGCCTGCCGCGCGCGGTTCGCCGGGCCGCCGGGCACGAATATCGGGCAGACCCCGGCAGGCATCGTTCCAGTGCGTGCCCCGATCGGGGTTATTGGCCAGCTTACTGATCCAGGTTTCTGACACATTCCAGCGGCGGGCCAGCTCCTTCTGCTTCCAGCCTTTCGCCCTGAGCAGCGCCCGCCACTCCTGCGGGGAAAGCGGCGCCGACGTGATGCCGGCCGCATGACAGGTCGTTTTCATCGCGTATGCTCCCGGCCCTAATCCTGCCCCGGCCGTGCCGGCTGGATTTGACGCAGTATTGTTGTTGCCTGCCATCCCGTAAACCCGAAGGTATCGGCCAGTTCGCCGGGCAGTGACGCGGCCAGGCGCGGCAGTTCGTCCGGGGATTCATTGTGAAAGACAAAACTGACCCCCTCATCCCTGATGCGCGACATCAACATCGCAATAAGCCGGTGCAGCCCCTCATGGCTGGCGTGTTCAGTGACCTTTTCAGTAAACCGCCGGGGATTGCTGCAGCTGATGCCCCGGTCGGCCAGGAACGCCAGAAAGCGCTGCAGGAAACCGGGGAGATCCCTGGCGGCCAGGGCGGGTTTCAGCACCGCTTCTGCCTGGGCCTGTGTGAAGCCAAACGCCGCCGCCAGCTCAGGGGAAAAGTCCGGCGTGTCAGCGCTGGCCTCAAAAATGACGCCATCGTTTATGGCCTGCTGCATGTCCGGGGGCATATTCCCGATCATATTTTCACGCACGCCCCATGCACGGCCGGCGCTTTCGGTCAGTCTCTGCGGATCGCTGCAGCTGACGCCCCGCTCCGCCAGGAACGTCAGGAAACGCTGCAGGACGGCGGCGCCGATCTTGCCGGAGACGGGCGCTTCCCCGGAGGGATAGAAGACCCTGACGTTGGTGTTATCCAGTAAGGCCTGTTCAGCGCCGGCGCCGGACCCGGTGCTTTTTCCGCTCCGCCAGGCCGTATTATTTCGACTGACGATGGCAGGATCGACATGTTCGCTGTCCACGATGCTGTTAATGAACGTCACTGACTGTTCTTCGCTGAAATCAAAGTCGCGCTGTAACAGGGACAGCAGCCTGTCATGCCAGTCATCTTTCACGCGACTGGCGGCATTAACCATGAACGTGACGTTCAGTACACCGGCCAGTAAACAGGCAGCCTGGTCGGCCACATACAGGCTGAAATATTCAAGCACCGCCTGTTCAAATGCAGCGGGATCGCAGCAGACCACTTCCACAGCTCCCAGCGACTGCAGAAACCGCCGGGTGTTTTCGGTCACAGCGTCGGCGGGATTGAGGGCGATGGCGTGGCCGCGCTGTGACTGGATGTCAAATGTGACGATACGCTCCGTGACGGGCATCCGGCCGTGATCGGCGATGAAGCGGTAAAGTTGCTCCACCGCTTCCGTGGCGGTCATCCCCATTGCTTCCAGACGCAGTTCGGCGCGTTTCTTCAGCTGCTCATCGAGACGCACGGTCAGCTGGGCGTTTTTGGCCCGCTTTTTACGTTCAAACAAACCGGTCATGCTCCTTCCTTTGTGTACAGTCATTTGGCTTTACATAATGTACAGCCATTTGTACCGCACTTTTGCGCGCGGGACCACATTTTTTCACCGTTGCGGTTTAGCGGTATTCTCCGCAGCGCCGCCACTTATCCACCGTTTCTGTGGATAACGCTATATGTAGTGGCTCCGTCAGCTGGGAACGGCACAAGATATGGTGTCCGCGCCGGCAGCCGCGCGACCGTTCCCCTGCCTTCCTCATCCTGTTGGTTTCGTTTTTATCGGTATTTACGTTTTTTCCGCAATGGCGGCACCAGCGAAAAGGTATTTTCCGGTGGTTGCAGGCGTAAAAGTCACAGGGTGAAAAGATAAGGGGGCGAATCATCCGGCGGGGTAAATCGTGCGGTCGTCACGCAGCGTGATGATTACCGGTGTGTCGCTTCATTGAATTAGCTTTTAGTGCTAAATCTAAATATTTAAAATATACGCATTAAACCTAATTTATTAGAGTATGGTTATTCAGTAAACAACGGCAAGCGGAGTGAACGGGATGGAATATGAAGCGTACAAGGTTCGCGGCTACGGCTTCGGACTGAAAAAAGAGATCACCGGCGTGCTGGGTCGTTACGCCACGCAGGAAGAGGCGCAGAAGGTCGCGGACGACTACACGCAGGCCTGCCTGCGGGATAACCTGCCGGACAGCTACGATATGGGCATGGTCCGGCCGGTCGCTGCCGGCGAACCTGCCGCCCTCGATCCGGACGTGTTTCGCGGTCCGGGCGCGCCGTTCCTGATGGATGCCGGCCAGATAACCACGGGTCACACGGTATGCCTGGGCAAAGCAGCGGATGGAAAACGGTTTTATCTAGGCGGGGAGCAGTCCGGTGGCCACCAAACATATAAATGATGAGCTCTGGAATCGCATTGAGGCGCTGACCGTCAAAGCTAACGCCAGGCATGGGTTGTTGCGGCCGATTAAAGAGGCTGACGTGCTGCACCTGGTCCTGCAGCGTGGCCTGGAACTGCTTACGGACGACGATCTGCTGCAGCTGGGCAAGTACCGGCGTCCGATAGGATTTGTGCTGCGTCGTCCGGGCGTGGAAATGGTGAAGCTGGATACGCTGAATATGGCAGATGCGGCAACCGTTCTTCTGCGCAGCGGACCGGCTACGCTGTGCATCTGGAGCCGCGACGATATCCTGCGTCAGGCCGGTGAAGCGGTGATCCGCGAACGGCTGCCGGATGCAGCCCTGCTGTCGGAGGGGGATGACCGGGCCCGGTTCCAGACGCTGCTGCCCGGATTCTGGAACGCCGCGCACCGGGGGGAAACGGCCGTGATTTCCCTGCGGGCTGACAGTGCGGATTACGCGATTGCGCGTATAACCGATCTGATGTGTGAAGCCCTGCTGGGTTATAAAGGGCAGCGGGCCTGGCGGCCAGCTGAAGACGAACAGGGGGAATAACATGGTGACTCAGCCTATGGTGCTTCTGGGCGCGGTACACCCCGTAGCGGGTTATCTCTTCCTGGAGGTGATCCCTGACAGTGAGGTTGGCTTCGTTGATATATATCAGCTGACCGACCGTCTTTATGTTGGCGATTATCTGGTCATTAACAATCCGGAATGGCGGCGGCGTGAACCTGCATTTGACGGCCGGCCGTGGGATGAATGGGTGATCCGTCAACACCTGTCCCGCATAGACTGGTATTCGAATGACACCATTCTGAGGTTATGTCAGAGGCACAATCTGTCATGTGCTGACCTGCAAAAGTGGGGAGAAAACGTGGCACGCTGGAAGGATGTTCCGGTGATGGTAGCGCGTGAAGAAGACGACGTGTCCATCACACTTCTTTCAGGGTTTACAGATAACTGATGATGCATACACAAAAGGCGTCCAACTGGTGAGGAAGGGCGCCTTTTAATTATAGACCTTTTTACTACTTAACTTTCTGTCGGAGTAAACGGAAAATTAACCTGTTAATCACTGCGAGTATAAATCCCCGATAAACGTGGTGCAACTCCGTATCAAAAATTACCGCCAGTGCTTGAATCCAGCGCCCTGAACAACAGGGTTTCCTGTGCGGCTTCCAGCAGACGACCTGGCAGACGGACATCATTCACGCGGTAGCTCTGTCCGGTCTGTGTGGTCACGGTGAGGTAATACTGATCGTCGAACTGCTGACCGGCACCGATATGCACAATGGTGGCCGTGTCGATCCAGCACAGGTTTGTGCCTTCCGCGTCCTCAAGTGGCTGGATTCGGCCTTTCAGCCATTTCTGCAGATGGCCTGGCCGGGCTTTGATCGTGATGCCGTACTTATAGCCGCGGGTTCTGGCCACAAAGGCGGCAATTTTATCTTCATCCAGATCCTGCGACGGGGTGAGCTTACTGAAGCTGGACGGAGAGAAGGTGTACTGCAGTTCTTCAAACAGGTTCAGGTACGTGGCTTCATCATCCAGGCTATCCCCGCTTTCTTTCAGCATGGAGCCCCAGATCCTCTCCATTTCGCCCTTCAGCGCCAGTTTAACCGCCTCAAATTCTTCCTGATGTTCATCGTAGTAGTTGATATCCATCGCGTCTCCTGTTGTGTTTATGGCGAATTTGCGGAATTAATATACATAAAAAATGTTCAAATATGAACATTTTCAGGCTATAAATACAGGCAGATTATAACAGGCCAGTCCACCAGGATTCGGCCAGGAGCTGAGTACGTATGATGAAGAAACCACTTATTGCCGGCATCATGCTGGTTGTGGCGCACACCACCGGCGCTGCGCAGGGTGATGATACCGGTCTGCAGCAGATTTATACCGAGGCGGGCATTCAGGGGATATGCAGCGCCGGGATGCTGGCTGTGCCGGAAGAGGCCAGGGATGAAGTTGTCCCGCAGAACGTCAGACACCTCCTGGTTCAGTGTGCCTATTTCGACGAGCAGCAGTTGCGCCGGCGTGCCGGCCTGCCGGCTCAGACATTTAGCCACTGGCGTGACCGCAATGCGGTCCTTAATCTGTCGTCTGACCAGGTATCTGATGCGCTCTGGCTGTCAGCGTGGCGTGATTTCCGGGCACAACTGGCCTCGGCCTACCCGGCCACGACGGAAAAAAAGGTACAGGGGAAAGAGGCCGTACCCGCCGGCACGAAGCCCGGCACTGAGCATGGGAGTGCGGCGGATTGACCGGCTTTGACTTGATCCTGTGGCGACGGGGCCTGAACTGGACCCAGGAACGCGCTGCGGCTGAGCTCGGTATCAGCCGTACCAGCCTGGTAAAATATGAGGACGGTGAGACAGTACCCCGGACCATACAACTTGCCACCGTCGCGCTGACGCTGAAAGCGGAATGGCCCACCCTGAAAACCATGAGCAAAGACAGGCTGCTGCGGCAGCTGAAGTATGAAGTGCTGAGGATCGATAATGAATGAGTCCATCCATGTTGTCGGCTCTTTTATCCTTGCGGGTATCCTGCTGTATGGCCTCTGGCAGGGTACACGGCGACGCCGGCGCCGGCACGAACGGAAACAGGCCAGTGCGGTACGTGTGATCGATAAAATTAATACGTTTCCGCATTTCGGGCAGAAAATTGCCTATCTGCGCAAGATTGACCCGTTTGTGTTCGAAGAGCTGCTGCTTGAAGGCTTTGAACGCCGGGGCTTTGAAGTGATCCGTAACCGCCGGTATACCGGTGACGGCGGGATTGATGGCCGTGTGAAGATTGATGGCCAGACCTGGCTTATCCAGGCCAAACGCTATACCAGCTATATTGCCGTTGGCCACGTCCGTGACTTCAGCGACCTGCTGAACGCCACCGGTGCCCGCGGTTTTTTCTGCCATACAGGCAAAACGCGCGAAGGCACCAAATCGCTCATTCGCGGAGACAGCCGCATGATCCTGGTCAGTGGCCAGAAGCTGCTAGACCTTATTGCCACCGATGCGCCGTTTATCCCGTATCCGGGATACCGGCCACCGGCCGAAATGGTTCATCCTGAACAGGAGACAACATGAAATTCAAAGGATACGTCGCCGCCCTGCCGGCACTGCTGCTGACAGGGTGCGCCATGCTCCCCGGACAGCCCACCGATTATGACCGCTTCTGTAACGTCTCAGGCATCGCCAGCCACGGCGAAACCTACCGTGTCAGTAACAGCCAGGATTTCTGGTTAACCCCGAACGGCCGCTATCTCAGCCAGGCTGAGTACAGCAGTCCGGCAGATACGCTTCAGAAACTGACGGGTGTGGTCAGTGGTGAAGATCCTGACCAGGTGCGGAAGAACGCCGTCAGGGTAAGGGTGTTCCGCGTCGAGAGTGAAAACAGCCATAAAGGTGCGTGCCTGCCTGTGCGTTATGACGATAATGGCGCACAGCGTAAAATGGATTCACTGACTAACGGCCGCCGTATGGTGGTATTCAGTGAAGATGAAGGTCAGTCTGGTCAGCAGATTTACAACAAAAGTCGTGGTACAGGATTCAGTTACAGGTTGTTATGAGTGGATTGAAAGGCCGCCGAATCAGCGCGGATATGTTTGCTATGATGTTAAAAGTACCTGTCGGGGAGCTGGTTTTTGCCGCCCGACACAACCAGCCGCTACACGGACAGGCGCTACCTCCCTACGGGATCGGCGGCGGGAAAAGCTGGAGCTCGACCGCTTCCACCCGCAGTATGACGTTTGATATGCAGGAAGCGGTCGATTTCAGCGAGAAATTTCATAAAATTCAGTCGCCTGACGGCTGATTAGCGGATTTTAAAAAATTGAACACTTTCCCCCTGCAAATTTCTCAGAATTCACGTAGCGACGCCATCGGGACCGGGCGCGTGACATATGCCTACTTCGATTATGCCGATGCGCTGGCGCTGCGGGAGATGGCCAGCCAGGCTGATTTACCCAAATACCTGCTGGCCCCGGAGGTGTCGGTGTTTCTGCGGTATGTGCCAGACCTGCGCCAGCAGGTACTTTTCGATACCCTCTGGAACACGGGCGCGCGTATTAATGAGGCGCTGGCGCTGACCGGCGCCAGCTTTCAGCTTGACGGTTCCCGGCCGTTTGTCCGGCTGAAGACGCTTAAACAGCGTCAGCGTGGCCGCGGCAGGCCGGGCAAGGATGAAGAGGTGTTCCGTCTTGTTCCTCTGACCGATCCTCAATATGTCAGGAAGGTGCGTGAATTTCTGACCACCCTGCGTATTGGTAAACAGCAGCTGCTCTGGCCGGTGCAGAGTGATAACACGCCGCGTAACTGGATCAGGAAGGCACTGGACCTCGCAAAACGTGACTCTGTCACTTTTAGTATCCCTGTTACCTGCCACACGTTCCGTCACAGCTTCTGTATGCACCTGATCCAGCATGGGGTTCCGCTGAAAGTTGTACAGGCCTATGCCGGGCATTCCCGGCTGGAAACTACAGAAACCTACACGCGCGTGTTTGCGCTCGATGTCGGCCGTCAGTATGGCGTCCGGTTCAGCCTGCCAGACAGTCATCTAACGCTTCCGGAATAATCCGTATTCATCCCTGTTATTTCCCTATAAATCTAAAATAATCTCTCATCTTTCTATATTAGGCCGTTTTGAGGACGGCCTGACCGGCTTTTGTTGATTTTTATTCGTTATTTTTCTGTATTTTTCTATATTGGTGCGTCTTTTTGTCTTTACACGTCAGCACGGATGCGTAATAATCCATTTGAAAGCTGTATTTTTCCTGATTTCTACGGTTTTTTTCTAAATAATGTGAGGTTCAAAATGCGTATTTTTGTTGACGACGGTTCCACCAACATCAAACTGGCATGGATGGAAGATGGTGCGGTCAAAACGTTGATCAGTCCGAACAGCTTCAAGCCCGAATGGTCCATGACGTTGCTGACAGATTCATCGGTGCCGGCTTCCGCCAACTATGAAATTGACGGGGAAAAGTACAGCTTTGACCAGCTGAGCCCGGATGCCGTGCGCACCACGGAAACCCGCTATCAGTACAGTGATGTGAATGTCGTCGCTATCCACCATGCCCTGATGCAGTCAGGCATTGAACCGCAGCCGGTTGATGTTGTGGTGACGCTGCCGCTGGGCGAGTACCTGGATGAAAACGATCAGCCTAATATGGCCAACATCGAGCGGAAAAAAGCGAACGTGAAGCGCGCGGTGGCCGTTCAGGGGCGTGAGAGCTTTACCGTGCGTAAAGTCAGCGTACTGCCAGAGTCGGTCCCTGCAGGCTTCAGTGTGCTGAAGGATCTGGACGATCTGGACTCCCTGCTGATTGTGGATATCGGTGGAACCACGCTGGATATCGCGCACGTTCGCAGCAAAATGTCCGGCTTCACCAAGACGCATTGCGATCCTAAAACCGGCGTATCCATCATCACCGAAGCCGTAAAACATGCACTGGATACCAGCGTGAGCACCCGTACCAGTTCGTATTTTGCCGACCGTCTGATCCAGGCGCGAAATGACGAAACGTTTCTTTCCCGTTACCTCCAGAATGCTGACCAGCGGGCCCAGGTGATGAAGGTACTGCATGAGCGGGAAAAAGCCCTGACGCACCGTGTCACCGATTCAGTTGGCCGCTTTGCCGGCTTCACGCACGTCATGGTTGTCGGTGGCGGTGCCAGCCTGGTCGCCGGCGCAGTGAAGCAGGCCACGGGGGTGAGTGACGATCGTTTCTTCGTCAGTGATAACCCGCAATTCGATCTGGTTCTGGGTATGGTGGCAATGAAGGGCTGAGTATGACTGATAACCGTAAGTGCTCGTTTTATATCTACCCGGAGCGCAATGCGGCGGACCGGGTAGCCGACGGCTTTCTTGAGAAACTGCCTCAGAAAGAGCGTGGCCGCGCGATGCGCGCCATGATGCTCTGTGGTGCCGCGTTGATGAAGCAGGACGAACGCCTGCCGTTCCTGATCGCTGAATTCCTGACGGAGAGCACCACGATGCAGGATATTCAGCGGATCATCAGCAGTACGCTGCCGCAGCAGGATACAGGAGAAATGGCGCGTCTGGTTGAGGCGTTTCTGCAGGCCACCGGCGGTGGCAGCAATACGGTGTCGCCGGCAGGCGCCGCTGCGCCGGAAAACAGTCCCGCCGTGGCTCCCGAACCGGCAGCACCGGAGGATAAGAATCTGGAAGAAACCCGTAAGAACGTCCAGCATCTGTTCCCGGATGATGATTAAGGGGGCTGCGTGAAAAAATATGTGCTGTTAACCCTGACCCTCATCGCCGGCGCCGTGGCAGCAAACCCGGTAACAGCGGCCGGCAATGTTCAGGCGCAAACTGCGACTGAAGTGAAAACCGGGTTTTCACCCGGCGGGACCGCATTAAATCTGGTTCTGGATTCAATCGACCACGCGCAGCATGAGATTCTGGTTGCCGCGTACAGCCTGACCAGTCGTCCTGTTGCCGGCGCGTTGCGTGCCGCAAAAAAACGGGGCGTATCGGTGGTGGTGGTGGCCGACCGCAAAGCGAACGACAACCGGTACACCGAAGTGAACTTTCTGGCCAATAACCGCGTGGCGGTGCGGATCAACGATAACTACGAGGCCATGCATGATAAATTCATGGTCTTTGACCGCCGCGCCGTCTTGACCGGATCGTTTAACTTCAGCGCCAGTGCAGACAGTCGTAATGCGGAAAATGTGGTGCTGATCAGCGGCGCGCCTGCAGTAACTGAAGCCTACGTGAACGAGTTTTCCCGTTTATGGGGCGAAGGAAAGGACGTGGCCCCACGGTACTGACCTACAGCAGCGGCAGAAACTCTGCCGCCTGATTTTTAACTTGATTTATATGGCTCATTCGTCGTATTATCAAGGCTCATTTTTCGGTAGCGCCCCGACTGGCGAAGGAGTAAAACCATGCAATCATTCCCCCTGTTCGTTTCCCGTGTCGTACCTGTGATCACCCTGAGCCATTGCCTGCGGCAGCGGCGCTGGTCCCTGCACAACACGCCATGCCAGATTGACCTGAGATCAGGTTGTCACCTGCGCTCACAGCCTTTCGGCACGCTATCCAGACGGGAAATAAGCGACCGGCCACCGGCTATGCCCCGCGGTTACTGGTTCAGGCAATGCAGCCGGGATGTCATGTTTACGGGGCGCATCGATCAGGCAGATCCTATGAAACAGGTCTATTACAACGAAGGCTGGAGCGGTCCGAACAAGTATACGTTTGAAGTTTATCAGCTGGAGAACGGGAGTTACCGGGCGCTGGCCCGCAAATGGAATGGCAAAATCAACAAGGTGCAGCAGGAAACGCAGTACCTGTCTGACACGCGGGAGGGGCTGAAGCACCAGGACTATCCCCGCACGCGCCAGGTGAAAATTTTTCTGAATTCAGACTTCTGGGAGAAGGGTAATGATTAAGATGGTTAGCGTCGTTCCGCAGCCGGAAACAGTGAAGACGCTCCGGGAAAAAATGGGCATGACTGAAACCGCATTAGGGGCTGTCATGGGGTACGAACTGCGCGCCTGGCAGCGTAAGGAAGCTATCAGCGACGATCTCAGCCAGTACAACAAGACCAGTCTTCGCCCAGGCGAATATAACATGCTGATGCTGATCGCCGGCGTGCATCCTGATTACCGCCTGAACAGGGCATTCAGTCCTGATGATATGGTCAAAGATCCCGCCACGGCCGAAGACGTTCGCCGCCTGCGTCTGGCGCTGGGGCTGAAGCACGCTGAAATTGCAGCGCTGTTTGGCTATAAACCGGCGTCATGGCAGACCAAAGAAAAGGCTGCTCAGCGCGGCGTAAAGCTCAAGACCGGGGAATTCAATTTCCTGTTACTTCTGGCCGGTGAGCATCCGTCACTGCAGCTGGTTGAGAAGGCGAAATAAGGCCCGCGGCGACCAGAGAGGACCCTTTATGATCACCACACGCCGAATGTTAATGCTGTATGCCTGCCTTGTGCCCGTAGCCCTGACAGGGTGTGATCTGGCTGATTATTTCCCGAATGTGCCACAGCCCGTGCCCGTGATTTCGCCCGGCTATCAGGTTGATATCGATGGCCACCCGGTCCGAATATCAGGATTTGATGACTGTCCGCGGGAAAAAGATGAAGCCCGGCACGCAGCTGCACAAGATGAGAAAGGCTGCATTGTGCTGTCTGCAGAGCGTTCCGAGGTGAAGGTCAGACTGTATCAGCCAGCCGGCGCCGTAACCGAAACCTGGCGGATCATCCGGGAAAAAGACGCTCGCCAGAACGATATTATTCGCCTGCAGCGCCCGAACGGTGCGCTTGTGATGCAAAATTTACAGGGGAAAGAGTCTCCTTAAACCAGGGAAATAACAAAATTAACTTGATTTATATGGCTCATTAGACGTATAATAATTACATCGAAAGGCAATCCGGTCTTTCGACGGTAGCGCCCCGACCGGCGCAGGAGTCACCTTATGACTGCTCTCAATTCTCAGCAACAGGCTGATGTTGCCCGCTATATCCGGGAACATGGCAATAAAACCGTTATTTCCCCTGAATGGTCACTTATTTATTTCTCGCTGTGTCAGTGTGAATTACATCAATCGCATGAAGCCATTATTTTTCATAATGGCCGACCTGCAGGGCTATTTATTCTGAATGAAACAGGCGAGCTCACCGAATTATATCTGCTGGGGTCGCTTTCTGACATTCTCACCGCCGCTGCGGTCAACAAATAGCTTTCAGAGAGTAAATACACTATGACCATGCAATCAGAACTTGTTTTTACTGATCCTATGCTCAACGTCGTTATTGCTGAAGTTAAGCGTTTTAATTGCCCGCTTCTTTTTGTCAAAGATCATGGCGTGTATGTGATGGCGGCGAAAGGTGAGAAAAACAGTAATGGGATGCACAATGTCTGTTACGCCAATGGTTTTAATCCGGATACAACGGATTTTGACGAGCTCTGGGACCGGATGCGTGATGCCTGTGGCGGAGATGATTTTTGCGAATCCCTGGAGCTCGATCCGAGGTCGATTGAACTTCTCAGCCGTACCAAACCCTGCCTGAAAATAATGCTTTCAGAGACGGAACTGGAAGTTATTGCAGGGGGACAGAAATAAACCATAAAAGCCCGTTAAATCGGGCTTTTTTATATATTACTGTATTTACATCTAGGACAAAATGTCCTAATATATATTTGTGGCCGGGCAAGGTGCTCAGGTCCCCTACCGAGGGAAATATATGAAATTTTCAGCAGAAGAACTCAACATTATCCGCCAGGCGGATGCCATTATTGCCGGCAAAATTACCACAACGGATTTTATCACCGGTGCCGACGCCGCCCGTTCCTTGCTGCGGTTTCGTCTTGCTGCAGAATCACGCGAATCATTCTGCGCGTTCTTTCTGAACTGCCACAACGGCGTGATTGCGTTTGAAGAACTGTTTAAGGGCACTATCAGCAGTGTCACCGTTCATCCCCGTATCGTCCTGCAACGCGCCCTGCATCATAATGCCGCCGCCGTGGTACTGGCGCATAACCATCCCTCCGCTAACACTGCACCCAGCCAGGCTGACAAGCTGATCACCGAGCGTCTGGCGCAGGTGCTGGGGATGGTTGATGTCAAAGTCCTCGATCACCTGATTGTGGGCGGCAGCGATATTTACTCTTTTGCTGAACATGGTCTGATTTGACAACCGCGGCCGCACAGTGGTGCGGCCGGCTCTGGAGGCTTGCTATGGGCAATAAATATACCGTGCCGCTTAACGTGGGCGCGATCCGCGAAAGCTGTTTCCGTCCCGCTGACAAATGGACCCCGCCGACGGGGGAAGAGCTCCGCTATCTGCTGGAAAATGTGCTCAACCTGAGTCAGGAAGGGCTGGCACGATATGTTGGCGTGAACGGCAGAACGGTGCGCCGCTGGGTGACTGGAGAAAGTGACATCGCGTATTCCGTCTGGTGCGTCCTTTGCATCGATGCCGGCTTACCGCCGATCTGGAAATAGCCGCGCAAAACACTGACGCGCAAACGTGCTTCCTGAACGTATCGGATATACGAAGGAAATATTATGCATACTGATAACTATTTTTTCAGAGTACCGGCCACACGCGGAATACAGGGCGGCATAGAACAATACATGCTGACGGTTCCTATGGTCGTGTTACGTCGTATTCTTGCTATGGACAATGATGGCGATGTTATGGATCGCAGCCAGCGAGAAGCGAACAAAACGCGGGCAAAAAAAATACGCAATTATGTCGCCGGTGCGACATCAAAACGAGCCCCCTATATTTTGCCGTCAATTACCGGAAATATTGATAGTCATGTTGAATTCCTTCCCAGCGAACTCTCGCCGGCAGTGGGTATTCTTAAAATTCCGATGGACGCTGATTTAAAATTATTCGATGGTCAGCACCGTGCGCTGGGTATTTTTGAATTTGTACGCGATTATTCCAATACGGAAGATACGATCAGCTTGTTGCTTACCGTTGGCCTGCCACTTGAGTTACGCCAGCAGTTTTTCGCAGATATTAATAACAACGCGAGCAAACCGGCAGCGGCGATCAGTATGGCATATAACAACAATGATCCGGTCAACCAGCTGGCAATGCATCTGGCCCGAACCGTCACCGGCCTGGCGGGCACAGTGGATTTTGAACACAACGTGGTCCCGGCGAAAAGCTCACGGCTTATCAGCTTTAAAGCGCTGAACGATGCGACGAAAAAAATGCTCAACCTGCGGGCCAACAGCATTCCCTCGCCGCAACAGCGTGATATGGCAGAAAGACTCTGGACTGCCTGGGCGCAGGCGATGCGCTGGAATGATATTGCCCAGGATGATATCGCCGCGGAGTACCGTCAGGAGGCGCTGGGACTGCATGGCATCATGATTAATGCGATCGGTATGGCAACGGCCAGGATGTTACGGCACAGAACCCCTGAAAGCATCGAGAACCTACTGGCCTGTGCTGAAAACGGTGACAACGGTTTTCATTACCGGGAGTCGTTTGTACCTGAGTGCTGGGAAGGGAAGTGTGTTGATCCGGAGACTGGCACCATCAAAACCGACAGGCGGGCGCTCGAAGCAACGGCTGAAGCGTTGCAAAAGCTGATAGATCCGTTCGCAGATGCGCTATGGTTGCGTGATTACCTGCCAGCTGAAGAGGCGAGTGATATGGCATTACTGAAATATGCAGACGACATCGAGAATTATAAGCAGCGTACTGCCGTGCCGATGATAAATATCGTGGAGAAGCTGAAGGCGCTGGGTGACGGCGAACCGCAGTTCAGAGCGTCGGTGCTGGCTTCCCGTGAGGGGCTAAGCCGCTATCTGGCCGGGGCTGAAGGCTGACGCGGTGGTTGCCGCCTGCAGGGCAATACGGGCATCGAACCCGTATTGCCCTGAAACGCGCTGAGCCGCTCTCTGGGCGCGCATTTAAAAAACCTGTACCCATCATCGTTTTTATGACTTTGACGAGTCCAGCCGGCCATTCTGGCCTTTTCTGATGTGATCCCGCCCTGGTGTCTGCAAGTTAACTTAATTTTGACGCCCGCACAGCGTGTCTTCCCTGTTCATTTCTGCTCAGTTGCCGGCGTTTTCTGGCTGGCCTGTCGTACTAAAACACCTCTGGGCCCCTTCGGCTCCTGCCCGTCGGGCAGTCGTCAGCCCCCCCCCGCTAGCCAGGCAAAGCCTGGCAGCTCCGCCGAACCCCCTGCGGGGTTTCGGGCTATCGCTAGTGTCTGATGCCTGAACCCCTGCACCATGCCGGCAAAGCACCTTCATCGGGCTGATGGGGATCTGAAAAGCAAAATTTACAGGGAAAGGAGTTCAGGAAAAAACAAAGAAAATTAATCAGATAACGCTTGATTGTTATGGCTCATTAGACGTATAATGATCACATCGAAAGGCAATAAGGCTTTTCGCGGTAGCGCCCCGACTGGCGCAGGAGTAACAAATTATGAGTAAAGCACTGACCCCCTCCCAGCTTAAAGCTGAACTGGAAACGCAGAAAGATGCGCTGCTGAAGGCGTGCCTGTATGCCCTCAACGAAATCCCTAACCGTCGTTTAAGTGGCCCGTATGCGTCCACGTATGCGCTGGCCGAGCAGGTCAGTAAACTGCTTCAGCGCTGCAAATAATCATTGATGGGCTGGCATTGCCAGCCCTGTTCACCCCTTACGGTAGCGCCCCGCATGGCGCAGGAGTCTGAAATGTCATCTGAAAAAACTCTCCCGTCGGTCGATCTGATGTCCTGCCAGCATGGCGGTGAAGTGATCCCGTCCATAGCTATTGAGCGCATTATCTCGTTGCGGAATGAAGGTATTCGCGTCTATCTCGACGGCATAGACAAGCTGCGAAAAGCGCGCGATCTGATGCAGCAGGCCGGAGGCTGTCAGTACCTGTATGACTACGACAAAGCCGTAGAGAGCGCGATCAAATGGAGCGACACCAGACCAGACCAGGCCGAAACGGCTATTTCCCGCGTTATCGACGGAAAAATCTGGGATCGGCTGATGTCGGAAACCGGCATGTATACGCTGATGAGCAACAAACAACGTCAGGAATGGGATCGGCAGGTGGCAGGCGAGGAAATGCCGCCGATAACCCCGCGTCCAGCAC
>OATN01000063.1_pt1 | contig 60485 bp, 44 predicted proteins | sample 1501211 | NCBI WGS metagenome assembly OATN01 (sample SAMEA2579978, study PRJEB22360) | human gut metagenome | reverse complement strand
GTGCAACTGTCCGCTTCGGCCGCCCCCCGGCCCGCGCGGGCGCCGGCCACGGCGGCCACGATCTTGGCGCCGAACGGATCGGCCTCCCACTCGCCGTAGGTGGACCATTCGGTGAGCGGCTGGGTCTTGCCGTCGCCATCGAGGGCCACGGCAACGGTGTCGGCAATGTCGCGGGAGCTCACGCCCACTTCGATGGCATATTCGCCGGCCTCCACGTGCCAGTCGTTGTATTTTTCGGACCAGTAGGCGAACGCGCGCTCGTCGAGGTCGATGGTCACGGTCTTGGATTCGCCGGCCTTGAGGAACACCTTGGTGAAGCCCTTGAGCTCGTGCTTCGGGCGGGCCACGTCGGCCTTGCCCGGAGCCACGTACACCTGCACGGTTTCGGCGGCATCCACATCGGAGGTGTTGGTCACGGTGGCGGTCACGGTGGCGGTGTTCGCGCCGGTCTTGGCGGCGGCGACGTCATCGATCTCGAATGTGGCGTAGCTCAGGCCGTAGCCGAACGGGTAGTCCACAACCTTGCCGTAGGTGTCGTAGTAGCGATAGCCGACGAACACGCCCTCGCCGTAGTCGACGTGGCCTTCCTCGCCCGGCCAGTTCAGCGTGCTCGGGTCATCGCTGATGTCCAGCGGAATCGACTGGGCGAGCTTGCCGGACGGGCTGACCTAGCCGAAGATCACATCGGCGAGCGCAGGGCCGCCGGCCTGGCCGAGCAGACAGGATTCGAGAATGCCCTTGGCGTTCTTGGCCCACGGGGCCACGGAGACGACGGAGCCGTTGGACAGCACGACCACGACGTTCTGGTTCGCGGCGGCGACCTGTTCGAGCAGGGCGATCTGCTTGGCGGGCATGTCGAGGGCGTCGCGGTCGAAGCCTTCGGATTCCGCGGCTTCCGGCAGGCCTAGGAACATGAGGACAACGTCGGCGTTCTTGGCGGTTTCCACGGCCTCGGATTCGAGGGCCGGGTCGGCCGGTTCCAGATCGAGTGTGAAGCCGGGGGCGAAGTCGGCCTTGATGCCGCGCTCGGCGAGCGTGTCGAGGAAGCTGGTCATCTTGGTGGGGGTGATGTGGGAGGAGCCGCCGCCCTGGTAGCGCGGGGTGCGGGCGAATTCGCCGATAACGGCGATCTTCTGGGGCGTGGCGGACGGATTGGCGACTGGACCGGCGTTCAGCGGCAGAATCGCATCATCGTTCTTGAGCATCACAATGGATTCAATAGCGGCCTGATGGGCGACTTCATCGTGGGCGTCCACATCGAAACGGTAATTATCGATGCTCATTGCAGCGCGGGTCTTGTTTACCAAGTCAATCATGCCCTGAGCCATACGATCGAGCTGGGCGGGGATGATTAGGCCGTCGCGGACGGCGTAGACAATCTGGTCGTCGGTGTAGCTCGGCGGCATTTCCAGATTCAGGCCCGCATTCAGGGAGGCCCCACGGTCATGATCGGCGCCCCAGAGGACTCACTCGCTTAGGTGAGATTCTGCGTCCCCTAAGCAAATCCTCATAGAGCTTTCTAGGAGGAAGACGACATCGCTTGGAATCATCCAGATAATAATCCAAGCCACATAGATGAGCGAAATTTCCCGAGTCCCAAACAATGGCAAGAGTCAGATCATCTTCACAGTGATTTTTTATTGAACGGCCTTCAAGTCGCTCATGATACAGGAGAGCCGCAGCATGGGCTTGCGCCAATGCATACTCCTTTGTCTTCGTTATATTCACGGCTCCCCCTTTGCCGAAAAATAAGGGAGGGACATCTGAGCCAGATGTCCCTCCTGAGATGAAAAGCCATGTTTTACAGTCTTCTGCATGACTATCATCCACTACTTTCGAAGTGGAATCGGTAGTGGCTTCGGTTGGCCCAACCGTATCACCCAGCCACTGGGCTAGGCACCCTGCTTTCGCGGTATTCGTCCGCGCGGACGAATCAAGTGCCAGCGGCAGCTGACTTCTCATCTCGAACCCGCAACCCACCCCGCCGCAAAGGATAGGCCGGGTCACGAAGCTCATTCTCTACCTTACACAATTGGCTCGAATCATGCCACCAGAGAGCAATTTCGTTCTCATTACACCATCCAACCAGCGTGCCAGACGTGAGTGAAATCCCAAGGGTCGAGGCGTGACGTGTCGGATTGTGGGTCGATGGTAGGCAAGAAATCATGATTACCACGTAATTGGTAGCTCCAATAGATTTGCCCGGCGGACACGTTCCATGCCTTGCGTTGCATGGCGGCGACCTCGCGGTAAATAGAGCCTCTGATAGATGCACTGTGCATGGCGTTTTCCTTGGAGCGGCCACCATCGCCTGTACGCTTATCGACCACCCGATTTACCAGACCATTAGCCACGCACCACTCCCCTACAATCACCGGCGTATAGCGCACGGCCCGGCGGATGCGGCGTTCGTTCCAGCGCACGAACAAGCGATACCAGCCCATCAGCCACCGATCCGGGATCAGACGGAACAGCGGGAATTGCTCGGCCATGACCAGATAGACATGCGTATCGAGCATGACGCCCCGCATGCCCTCGCGCACGAACCAGTCCCGCCAACGGCCCAGTCGGAAGCCGTCATGGAACACGATGACTTGATTCCCTGCCAGAATCGGGCGCAACCGGTGGTATGTCTCGCGGTAGAAACGCTTGAGGAACGCCATCGGAATAGGCCCGCTTCCTCGCGCTTCGGACCGGTCTTTCGCCTGCCTGCTCGATGGTGACATGGCATACGTCAGCCAGTCAATCGGCTCATTCAGCACTTCGATACCGAACAGCGCCGCGTGGTCGCGATACCGGCGAGCCAGACGGACCAGCACATCCAGCGCATAGGCGACCGCTCGCGGGCTACGATGCCAGCGCACCACGCCGGTGAGGCCGCCGTTATCGAATCCGTTCTGCGAGCCGGGCACCGTGTGCAGGTCGATAAGAATCTTGAGCCCGGCCCGCTCGGCCGAGTCGAACGCTCTGTCCAGATACTCGGTACAGCCCGGGTGACCGGGCACATCCCCGAACACGAAATACGGCACTGGAATACGCACCAGATTGCAGCCATGTGCGGCAATGTTCCGGAAATCGGCCTCGGTAATATACGTGTCGCGATGCCGCGTCAGCAAAGCCTCCAGCTCAGCCGACTTCGTAGCCCGATGCAGCCAGATCTCGTCCGCCTCGCCGCTGGCGGCAAAAATCCCCGGCTTCATCCACCGCTCCAGCACCAGCCAATTGCCGAGGTTCACCCCATTAATTCGTTCGCCAACACCCAGCGCGCCCGATGCCATACCTGTCACGCTAATCGTTCAATGCTTCACCGTAGCGAGCGACCAACCCCTGATTTGCACGCTCAAACTCGGGGATGTAATCAGCGATGATGGCGTCCACAAGACGCCGAGCTCGTTCTTCATCATAGATATGAGCAGAATCATTGCGATCGCGCAGCATGCGCAGCCACAACGATTCGTCCATGAAATCATAGTATTGAAAAGCGGTTTTGAGCACATCTCGCGGAGAGCCGGAAGCGGAAACAGGGTCTCCCTCATAAGCCAGCAGCGCCTTGAACAGTTTCCAACCAAGCTCGAACTGCAACCCGAACTTGTCAATAATGCCGCTCTGGATGAAATCATTGCCGAGATCCTGTTCGGGAGCCTTGCGCAGCGAATTCAATGCGGAAACGTAATTCTCATACTTTTTCATACAGCACCTTTCCGCTACGCTCAATCTCCGCCCTCAGCGATGAAGAAATCGGCTCATCCAGATTGATGACATCAACTTTAAGCAGTGACCACAGATTGTCCTGAAGGTTCTGCTCCAAGCGATTGAAATCGGGACAACCGGCCACGGCAAGATCGATATCGCTTTTAGGCCGGTTCACGCCCTTTGCGCGAGAACCGAACAGCACGACCTTGCGAGCGCCGGCATCAGCGGCAAACGCGCGAATCTGGTCGTACACGTGCTCAATAGGAACCATGACACCTCCCGCCGCATCCAACAGTCCCGGACCAATCCCGGGCCACCCGCGCTTCCATCATACGGCCGCGGCCCACTCACCGCACGGAGCCCGAACCACCCGAACGCGGCGACGTAGTTGCGGGAGGCGGGCTGGCGCTGTAGGGTGTGCGGGAAGTTCCTGACGTCTACTTTTCAGGAGGTGAATCCTCATGTTCACCACGTTTTCTCTGGCCATCATTCTCGACTGCACCGTACGCATTGTGCTCGGCACGGCATTGGGCGCGCTGATAGGGCTCGAACGCCAGTTGCGCGCCCGAAGTGCTCGGCGTGCGCTGGGATGTGGAGCACATCACCACGTCCGACTGACGCCGGCCGGCGGCGACGCAACAGCGCAACAAGCCGAAAAGCGGGATGCGACATCGAACCGCATCCCACTTTGCCATTACCGAGCCGTTGTCTGACTCATCTACGCCACGGTGAACGTGGTGCACTTCAAATCCTCACGGCGCGAGGAGTGGCCGATGAGCAGTTCGAATTCGCCGGGCTCGACGATGCGGTTGGCGTCCGGGTCCACGATCGTGCAGTTCGCCACCGGAATCTCGAAGGTGACGGTCTTGGTCTCGCCGGGTTCCAGTGCGACGCGCTGGAACGCCTTCAATTCGCGGTCGGTCCAGCTGTAGGAGGTCACGATGTCGCCGATGTAGGCCTGCATGATCTCCACGCCGGCGCGCTCGCCGGTGTTGGTGAGGGTGATTTCGGCACGTACGGTGTCGGTTTCGGCGAATGTGCCGTCGGCGTTGCTTGCGCCGCCCGTAATGGTCGGTTCGCCGTATGCGAACGTCGTGTAGCTCAGGCCTTCGCCGAACGCGAACGCCGGATCCTGGGTGAGGTCGGCGTACCGGTCGCCGTGCTGGCCGCGAATCTGGTTGTAGTAGACCGGCAGCTGGCCCGCGTGGCGCGGGAAGGTGATCGGCAGTCGGCCCGACGGGCTGGTCAGGCCCAGGATTATTTCGGCGATGGCCTGACCGCCGCGCATGCCCGGGTTCGGCGCCCACAGGATGGAGCCGGTGCCGGTTTCAGGGTCGCTGACGCGCTTGGCGAATACACTGGACTCGCCCACGATGGAGGCGGGCAACACCTGCGGCTTGGAGCTGATGAGCACGGTGACCATCGGCTTGCCGGTTTCGCGCGAGACGGCGGCGAGCGCGTCGAGCAGGGCGTTCTGGCCACCGAGCAGTTCGAGCGTGGCGGTGGAGCAGGTTTCGCCGACCAGCTGGACCACGTCGCCGACCACGGCCACGATCAGATCGGACTGGCGGGCGTTGGCCACGGCTTCGTCGATCATTGCTCGATCGACGGCGGCGGAAACGCCGATTTTCGGGCGAGGCTGGCCGTCCGGGTAGAACTCGCCGGCAGGGTCAGGCACGAGGTCGATGACGTTCGCGCCGCGCGAGTAGACCACTTCGCAATCGTCGGAGGTGAGCTGGGTCAGGCCGTCGAGCACGGTGGTAATCATGCCTCGAGGCTGGCCATCCGGCATCCAAGAGACCTGACCGGAGTTGCCGGTCCAGTCGCCGAGCTGGTTCTGGGCGTCGTCGGCAAGCGGGCCTACCACAGCGATGCGCTTGGCCTTGTTTGCGGCGAACGGCAGGGCGCCGTCGTTGCGCAGCAGGGCGACGGATTCGCGGGCGAGTTCCAGGTTGGTCTGCTGGTGTTCGGCGGAGCCGATGACCGCCTTGATGCGTTCGGCATCCGGCAGGCGCGGGTCTTCGAACAGGCCGAGGCGGAATTTCAGGGCCAGGATGCGGGCTACCGCATCGTCAATCAGGGATTCGTCGAGCAAACCGGTTTTTACGGCTTCGATGGCTCCCTCATAGAACTGTGGGGTGGTCATGACCAGGTCGTTGCCGGCCTTGACCGCATCGGCTGCGGCGTGCACGTAATCGGGCTTGACATGCTGTTCCCATACCGAGCGGCCGACGTTGTCCCAGTCGGTGATCAGCGTGCCATTGTATTGCCATGCGCCGCGCAGCTTGTCGGTCAGCAGCCATTTGTTGAACGTGACCGGCACGCCTTCGATGGACTCGTAGCCGAGCATGAACGTGCCGCAGCCTTCCTTGGCCACGCGTTCGAACGGCGGCAGGAACCAGGATTCGAGCTTGCGGTGGGAGAGGTCGGCTTCGGAGGCGTCACGGCCGCCCTGGGTCTCGGAGTAACCGGCGAAATGCTTGGCGCAGGCCAGGATCGCGTTCTTCGGCAGGGCCTCGCCGGCCTTGGCGCCGCCCTGGTAGCCCTTGACCATGGCGGAGGCGAGTTCGCCGATCAGCATCGGGTCCTCGCCAAAGGTCTCGTCCACGCGGCCCCAACGGGTGTCGCGGGCGATGCACAACACAGGAGAAAACGTCCAATGTACGCCGGTACAAGAGACCTCCTCGGCGGTGGCGCGGCCGGCGGCCTTGACCTTGTCCGGATCCCAGCTGACAGCCATGCCGAGCTGGGACGGGAAAATAGTGGCGCCCGGCCAGAAGGAGTATCCATGGATGCAGTCATCTCCGATAATCAACGGGATGCCCAGACGCGTCTTCTCATTGACGGTCTTGGCGGCACGAGATAAATCCTCGGGGCTGGTATGCAGAATGGATCCGACATGCTTATTCACGATGAGATCCTCAAGATCGCCGCCGCGGGCGTCAAGCTGCATCATCTGGCCGACCTTCTCTTCAAGGGTCATACGAGAGAGCAAGTCGGCGATCCGCTCACCAGCGAGCAAATCAGGATTCTTGTACGGTAAGGTTTCAGCAGTTGCGGCAGGCGTAGTGTTGTCGGTCATACGAAGTCGCTTTCCTCAGTGAAATCGAACAGCTTTTTAATTACCAATTGGTAGTTTATCTATTGACAGCATACAACACGCTTACGCCGCGCGCATCACATACACCAAAACGACCGTATGTATGCGACCCCTTCGTTCGCCCGCATACTTACTGCCGCTATCAAGCACAAGCCTCGGTTCAAGGCACACAGCGAATCAGCGATACCCGTCCCATATCGGCGAAGGAAATATCGCCGGCTCCAGATCGGCCCATTCATCGCATAAGTCAATGGCCGGCCCCCGTAACCACCTCAGTTGCACACCATCCATGATCTCCAGAGCATGGCGCAACGTGGGCCGGATCTCCTCAAACGAGGTGAATTCGGAAGGCAGGTTCCAGTTGTATGTCGAATAGTATTGCCATATTGAATCCCGACGATTGGCAAACTCGTCATGTAACGGATGCGCAGGATTGAACGATTCGACCTGCAATATCGAGAACAGCTGAACAAGCATGGGTCGCGTGGAATTGCAATGTACCAAGAACCTCAGATACGCGGGCAATCTGAAATCATCGGGCACTGAACCAGGCAGGCCGGAGGCCATGAAGTCTTCCACACTGCCAAACGTGTTGTAATTCTCGTGATACACCGCGGCAAGCAGGTTATCTTTGCTAGGAAAATATCGCAAAACTCCCTGCTTGGTAACACCGACCGCATCGGCCACATCCTGCACAGAAGTACCGTTGTAGCCACGCTCGGAAATCAGTCGCACGGCGGCATCGAGAATTTCCTGCCGGCGTTCCCCCGGCGACTTGCGAACACGCTTATGCTGCAATGAATTCCCAGATGTCATATCCGCCAGTCTATCCGCATTCTCCCCACTCCCATGCGCAACCACATCCAATATCCTTGGCCGGATATGCAAAACGGTGCCAAAACATAACATTCTGTCACGCCTTCGACACCGATATCGCGCAATAGATTTTTCTGTATATGCTTCTTCGCTTACTCCTGGAACACGTCGGGGTGCTTCAGATCGCCGGGAATGTCGGACAAGAGGCCCTCCAATCCCAAGAATTCCTTCCAGAAATCGAGCGGCTGGCCGTATGGCGAAGCCTCGCGACCGTGGGCCTGAATGTTGGCCTTGGCCTCGAACACCTCTTCCTCGCTGATGCCCTCGAAGTAGCTTTCCAAGCGGTCGCGATGCTCGGGCACGTAGAACAGAGAGGACACAATCTCCGTCAGACGCTCGGCACGCTCGATCGGCAAGGAATCCCAGTGGCGAAGCTCGATGAAGTTCTTCAGGCGTACGTCATTGAAGTGCGTGGAGATGATGTGGTTGATCTCGTACGGGTTGAGTTCGCGGTCCGGGTACACCTCCCCCGCGTTCTCGCGGAAGGCCGGGCGATGCAGTTCCTTCGGCGTCGCCCCGGAGGCCACGGCCTCGGGCGTGTGCGTCAGATCGGCGAACATGAGCGGTGTGGAGAGCACGTCAATGGCGTAGTCCTCCCACCCATAGCGCGGGTCAAACAGGCCCGGCAGCACATTCGTGCGCTGGAAGTCGAGATAATCCCACATGCGCTGGCGCAGCAACGGCCACGGGTTCTTCTCGCCCTCGAAATACGGGGTGTTGCGGAAGAAGTACGCCAGAATCGGACCGATGACGGTTCCCAACCGCAGTTTTTCGATGGAGTCGCGCTCGTCCACGTAATCAATGCTGACCTGGGTGGAGGCGGAGCAGCGCATCATGCAGGGGCCGAACTGACCAACGCGGCCGAGATAGTCGGTCATCGCGTCGTAACGATCCTTGGGGTTGACCGGCACGTCCGCGAAGCTGGACTTGGGCTGGTAGCCGTAGTTGATCAGGCGGAAGTCGAGGTCATCGAGAATCGGATCGAGCTCGCGACGGAACTTGGAATACAACGTATTCAGGTCGGACGGCTTCTTCAGAATGCCGATTGAAGTCTCCACTTGGCCGCCGGGTTCGAGCGAGACGGCAACACCGGGGCGCGCGAGTCCCACCAAATGACCGTTCTCCCAGTATTCCTTGTCCTCGTCATAGTAGGGGGCGAGGCGTTTGAGCAGCGCTTCCATGCCGTTCGGCTCGTAGTAGGTCACGGCGGTGTCGTCGCTGTTGTGCACGGGCAGGTGCTCGATCTCCACGCCGAAGCCGCCGGTGCCACGCTGGGAGCGGCCGTTCTCAAAGAACTTGAGTAGGCTTTCGACGTGCTTGGGGTTCGGCTTGGCGAGCAGGTGCGCGTAACTGATTCGGGGAGTAACCATGCTTTGTATCGTATTCGAGCCGGCCGGCGCGCGTGCCCGAAAGCCCGCAATACGCTATACGAAAAACCGATAGCAGGCTCCGGCCCGGTTTCTCGCTCTAGAGACTCCCCTCAGTCGCTGCGCGACAGCTCCCCTCATAGAGGGGAGCTTACGTGTATGCGCGTTCAGTCCGCGGAGGTGAAGCCCTGCGGCTCGCCAGCCTCGGCGAACTTGGCGTTGTGGGCCTTCTTGGCGGCGGCGATCATCAGCTTGATGCGGTTGAGCTGGTTCGCTTCCGAAGCGCCCGGATCGTAATCGATGGAAACGATGTTGGCTTCCGGGTGCAGGCGACGAATCTTGCCGAACATGCCGCGGCCGGTCACGTGGTTGGGCAGGCAGGCGAACGGCTGCGCGCAGATCACGTTCGGGCAGCCCTGTTCGATGAGCTCCAGGATCTCGGCCGTCAGCAGCCAGCCCTCACCGGCCTGCACGCCGATGGAGGTGACTTCGGCGGCCTTCTTGACCAGTTCAGGCATCGACTCGTCCTGCTTGAACTTGCCGTTCGATGTGGCCAGCGCGGCCTTGATCGGCGCGTTATACAGATCGAGACTCTTGCGCATCAGGGCGTAGAGCGTCTTGTTGCCGCCCATGCCAAGGTTCCTCTCGTTCCAGTCGGTGATGTAGGGGCGGGTGGTCATGAATTCCATGATGCCGGGCACCACGGCCTCGCAATCCTGGGATTCGATGACGTCGACCACATGGTTGTTCGCGTCCGGCTGGTACTTGACGAGGATCTCGCCGACCACGCCGACGCGCACCTTGCGTGGGATGTCACGCAGCGGCAGGTTGTCGAAGGACTTCACGATCTCCTTGGCCAGCACGTTGTACGGCAGGTATCCCTTCCTGATGCCCGGCGCCTTGGCGGCGGTCTTGGAATAGCCGTGGTGTTCGATGGTTTCGCGCACGATGGTGTCCCACAGCTCGTACAGCTTGTTGGCCGAGCCCTTCTCCACTTCGTACGGGCGCACGCGGTAGAGGCACTTCATGAGCAGGTCGCCCAGAATCAGCGCCTTGATGGCACGGTGCAGCAGGGGCAGGGTGGCCTTGAAGCCGGGGTTGTCTTCGAGGCCTTGGGTAGAAATGGCGATGACCGGAATCTGCGGGTAGCCGGCATCGACCAAAGCCTTGCGGATCAGGCCGAAGTAGTTGGTCGCACGGCACATACCACCGGTCTGGGTGATGGCGAGCGCCACCTTGTCCGGATCGTACTTGCCTTCCTGAATCGCGCCGATGAGCTGGCCGATGACCATGATTGCCGGGTAACAGGCGTCGTTGTTCACGTATTTGAGGCCGGTTTCCACGTCGCCGCGGCTCGCGTGCTTCAGGATGTCGAACTTGTAGCCGCCGGAGCGGATGACCGCCTCGACCAAGGACATGTGGATCGGGCTCATCTGAGGGCCGACAATCGTATAGTTCTTCTTCATGTCCTTGACGAACTTCTCACGATGCGCGTATCGGGACATGGTGGCGTTGTTGTGGCCGGACTTCTTGGCGTTCTTGGCGTTCGTCACACCAGTAGTGCCGTCCGAAGTGCCGTTCTTGCTGGCGACTGCGGCCTGCAGGTCGCGTTCGGCGGCGCGCTTGGAGGCGGCGCGCATGGCCTTGGTGAGCTTCGGGTTGGCGGCCATGGTGCTGTCAAGCAGAATCTGGCGGCCGGGGGTTGGCGCGGTGGAGCCGGTCTTGCGGAATCCGGTGGACTTGGGGCCTTGCACGGCCTTCGTCGCGGCGGCCTGGGATGCCTTCGTCGCGGCGGCCTGGGATGCCTTGGCCGCGGCGGCTTCGCGGGCCTTGTTGGCTTCGCGTTCCTCGACGGCGGCCTTGAGCGAGCGCAGTCGAATCTTGGCGGCACCCAGGTTGGAGACCTCGTCGATCTTGAGCAGCGTGTACACGTCGGCCTTGTCGGCGAGGATCTCGGCCACCTGGTCGGTGGTGATGGCGTCGAGGCCGCAGCCGAACGAGTTGAGCTGCACGAGTTCGAGGCCCGGATAGGAGGCGACGAAGTGCGCGGCCGCGTAGAGGCGCGAATGGTAGGCCCACTGGTTGGTGACGCGCAACGGCATGCGGTTGACGGTGACCTTGCGGTCGTCGACGTGGCGGAATCCGTTCGCGTTCTTCTTGCGCGGGTCCTCTTCGCCTTCGGACAGGAAGTCGGTCAGGTCGAGCTTCTCCCCCGGCTGCAGTTCGCAGATCGAATCCTCGGAGAGGACGACCATGCCGAGCGCGCAGATGGTTTCGGGGATGCCGTGGTTGATTTCCGGGTCGATGTGGTAGGGGCGTCCGGCAAGCACGATGCCGCGGCAGTCGTGCTCCTTCATGTAGGCGAGGGCTTTGAGGCCTTCCTGCTGGACGTCGTGTTTGAAGACCTTGTCTTCGGCGTAGGCGGCCTTGACAGCAGTTTCGGCCTCTTCGCGGCTGACGCTCGCCCATGCGAACTCCTCGACGATACGGTCGACCATGAGCTCGTGGTTGGCGAGGTTGAAGTACGGGTGCATGTAGCGCACGTCGGGGTCACGCAGTTCGGGCATGTTCGCGCCGACGACGAGCGGATAGTTGGCGACGACCGGGCAGTTGTAGTGGTTGTCCGTGTTGGGCACGAGGTTGTCCTCGTAACTGACGCACGGGTAGAAGATCGTCTTCATGCCCTTGTTGAGAAGCCATTTGATGTGGCCGTGCACGAGCTTGGCCGGGTAGCAGATGTTCTCGGAGGCGATCGATTCGATGCCGGTTTCGAACAGTTCGTGGCTGGAACGGCCGGAGATCATCACCTTGAAGCCCAGCGAGGTGAGCAGCGTGAACCAGAACGGGTAGTTCTCGTACATGTTGAGGGCGCGCGGGATGCCGATTTCGCCTCGGGTGGCGTTCTTGTCGGTGAGGCGGCGGTAGGCGAAGCAACGCTTGTACTTGTAGTCGTACAGGTTCGGACGGTCGGAGCGTTTCTTCTTGGCGTCGCCGCCGCGTTCGCAGCGGTTGCCGGTCACGAAGCGCGAGCCGTCGGAGAACGTGGTGATGGTGAGCTTGCAGTGGTTCTGGCACAGCTTGCACACGTCACGCTCGGTGGTCATGCTCATGTTGTCGAGCGCTTCGCCGGTCAGGATGGAGCTGGCGGTGTGGGCCACGCCGTCCACGACAACGACATGGACCTCAGGCTTGGCCGGCTCGGTCTTCTTGAAGGCTGCGGCCTTGGGCCCGGACTTGGGTGCGGGCTCAGCCTCGGACTGTTCCTCGGACCCATCGGCCTTAACCACCACATCCAAGTGGTCGGCCTCATCCTGATAGTGCATGCGGGCGGTCAGGGCGGCGCCGAACGCGCCCATAAGGCCGGCGATGTTCGGGCGGGTGACCTGACGTTCGGTGAGCAGCTCGAAGGCGCGCAGCACGGCGTCGTTGAGGAACGTACCGCCCTGGACCACCACAGTGTCGCCGAGTTCGCCGGAATCACGCAACTTGATGACCTTGTACAGGGCGTTGCGCACCACGGAGTAGCACAGGCCGGCAGCGATGTCCTCGATGGAGGCGCCTTCCTTCTGCGCCTGCTTGACCGAGGAGTTCATGAACACGGTGCAACGCGAACCGAGGTCCACCGGATGGGTGGATGCCAAAGCCTTTTGCGTGAATTCCTGAATCGTCAGGCCCATGGACATGGCGAAGGTCTGCAGGAACGAACCACAGCCGGACGAGCAGGCTTCGTTGACGGCGATTGAATCGATAACGCCATCGGTGATGGCCAAGTACTTCATATCCTGGCCGCCGATGTCGATGACGGCGGTGACGCCGGGGCTGACCATTTCGGCGCCACGATAGTGGGCCATGGTCTCCACCACGCCCTCGTCCAGGTGCAGTCCGGTGGTGATGAGGCCTTCGCCGTATCCGGTGGCGCAGGAGCGTGCGATCCATGCGCCTTCGGGCAGCTCGGATTGGATCTTCTTGACGATGTTGATGGCGGCGGTCAGCGGGCTGCCTTCGTTGTTGGCGTAGCTGGACCAGACGATTTCACGGTCGTCGTTGACGAGCGTGGCCTTGATGGTGGTGGAACCGGCGTCGATGCCCAGGAAGTGCGGGCCGTGCGCGCCTTCGAGGGTGCCGATGTGGATGTGTTCCTTATGGTGACGCTTGTTGAAGTCCTCGCGGTCGGCCTCGGTGGGAAACAGCGGCGGCATGGTGGGCGTGTTGGAGGGCAGGTTCTTCAGCTCGTCCAAACGCTTCAGGATTTCGTCGCAGGTGTAGGCCTCGAAATGGTGGCCCTGATCGTCGGAATCCGTGTCGGCCTGCAATGCCGAACCGTAGGCCACATACAGGTGGGCGTCGGTCGGCACGATGAATTCGTCGACCTTGCCTTCAAGGGCACGCTGGAAGGCGGCGCGCAGTTCGGACATGAAGAACAGCGGGCCGCCGAGGAAGATGACGGTACCGTGGATCGGGCGGCCGGAAGCCAGGCCGGCGATGGTCTGCGTGGCCACTGCGGTGAAGATGGAGGCGGCGAGATCAGGCTTGGCCGCACCATCGTTGATCAGCGGCTGCAAATCGGTTTTGGCGAACACGCCGCAACGCGAGGCGATTGGATACAGGTTCTCGTAGCTCTTGGCCATCTCGTTGAGGCCGGCGGCGTCGGTGTCGAGCAGTGTGGACATCTGGTCGATGAACGCGCCGGTACCGCCTGCGCACGAACCGTTCATGCGCTGTTCGGGCGTGGGTTTCAGGTAGGTGATTTTGGCGTCCTCGCCGCCGAGCTCGATGATGACATCGGCCTGCGGGTATTCCTTGTCGATTGCCTCGGTTTCGGCGATGACCTCCTGAATGAAAGGCACATGCAGATTGTCAGCAAGCGCCAGACCGCCGGAACCGGTGATAGACAGGCGAATCGGTTCATCGCCGCGTCCGAGGTCCACAAGCTTCTTGTGGATGTCGACCAACAGGCCGGCCACGGTGGCACGCACGTTGGCGTGGTGGCGTCGGTAATCGGAGAAGAGGGTGTCTCCCAGGGAATCGGACTGATCAAGCACCACGGCCTTGACGGTGGTGGAACCGATGTCCAATCCCACACGCAGGGGCTTCGGGTGTGAAGCGGGCTTTAGGCTCGCGTCAGTGGCGATGTCAACCATGTGTTCCTCTTAATTCCGACTTCCGGGAGTGCACGCTTTGAGGCATCATGAACCGTTTCGGGACGGCTGGCAGATACCCTGCGGACGGCTTCGCCCGGCTACTTCTTATGGAATATTAGTCCGACCACCTGCCCAACATGGCACGAGGCGAGGCGATTTCGCTCACGGGAAGGCCTTTTCCCAACAGTTCCAACGATATTGCTGAGTGCGGCATTCCAGAACTGCTACTACGAGGCCTGTTGGCCTTCGCCGGCTTCGCGGTCTTTCAAATAGATTTCGGGGATATCTCGTTCTTGATCGTGGAGCTTGGCCCAGATGACCGGTTCGCCGGCTTCCAGAGACTTGGGCACATCGAGGATGCGCTGGTTTCTGGAGCCGCGGAATTGCAGCAGCGAGTCCTTCTGGTCTCTGAGGTAGCGGCCGTCGACGAGAATGTCGATGAGATGTAGCAATTCAAGCTTGTCTGGGGTTTCTCCGGGGCGCATGAGTTCTTCCCATGTGTAGCCGGTCCACGACCAGATATCTTTGGTATGACCGAATTCCTGGCGGATACGTTGTGCGAGCGGCACCAGCACGGGAGTGTTGAGGAATGGCTCGCCGCCAAGGAACGTAATGCCTTGCACCCATGGGGCTTTCAGATCTTCGATGATTTTGTCTTCAAGTTTTTGCGTGTATTCGTGGCCGGCTTGGAAATCCCAGATGGAGGCGTTGAAGCAGTCGACGCAGTGGAAGGGGCAACCGGAGACGTAAAGGGAGTTGCGCACGCCTTCTCCGTCGGTGACAATGAAGGTTTTGTAGTCGGCGATCATCCGCTTGGACATGCGCCGGCCATCCCATTGACCGGCTTTCGGATCGTTGGCAAGACCGTTGGAGGGTACGGAGGGGCCACGCCCGGTCTCGCCGGCCGCAAAGTCATGGCGCTTGGGTTCGGGCTTGGTCGTATGCAGCTCCGGCATGATTCCCTCCTTACGGAAAGCATTAGCTCCCGCTGGCGGGAGCTGTCCGTCATCAGACGGACTGAGGGTGGTCAACACCATAAAGGATGACCGCCCTCAGTCTCGCTTACGCTCTACAGCTCCCGTCAGCGGGAGCAAGTATAAACCCTACTTGGTCTCTTCGAACCACTCGCGAGTGGTTCCGTCATCCAGCGTCACACGACCGGTTTCGCCGCTCATGTGCTTGACTCGGTGGGCAATTTCCTCGTGACGGCCGTGCACCATCGGGCGCTGGACCGGGCTGCCGAGATAGCCGCAGGTGCGCTTGGTGACGTTGCACTTGTCCGGGTTGGAGTTACCGCACTCCGGGCACTTGAAGCCTTCCTCGGTCGGCTCGAAGTCGCCCTGGAAGCCGCACACGAAGCAGTGGTCGATCGGGGTGTTGGTACCCAGGTAGCCGATGCCGATGTTGTAGGCGTAATCCCACACGGCTTCGAGCGCCTTCGGGTTGTCCTGCAGGCACGGGTACTCGCAGTAGTTGATGAAGCCGCCGGAAGCGTAGTACGGGAAGTCCTTCTCGTAGCTGAGCTTCTCCATCGGAGTGGGCTGCAACCACACCGGGTAGTGGAAGGAGTTGGTGTAGAAGTCGTGATCAGTCACGCCTTCGATACGGCCGAACTTTTCACGGTCCATGCGGTTGAAGCGGTCGGTCAGGGATTCAGCCGGAGTGGAGTACACGGAATAGTGGTAACCCTCCGCTTTGCTCCACTGCTTGCACAGCTCGTTCATGCGCTTGACGATGGACAGCGCGAACTCCTTGCCTTCCGGATCCCAGCCGTGGTCGCGAATCCAGTTCTTGCCATAGAAGACCGCAGTGGTCTCGGCAAGGCCGATGTAGCCGAGCGACACGGTGGCACGCTCGTTCTTGAACAGCTGGTCCACGTTGTCGTTGGCACCAAGACGACCAAACGCACCAAAGCGGAACAGGGTCGGGGCGTTGACCGGGGTGGCTTCCTTGCAGCGCATGATGCGGAACTGGAGGGCCTGATGGGCGACTTCCATACGCTCGTCGAACAGCTTCCAGAAGCGAGCCTTGTCACCGTGGGATTCGATGGCGATACGCGGCACGTTGACGGTGACCACGCCGAGGTTCATACGGCCGTCTTCTTCATCCTTGCCGGTCTCCGGGTTGATCCAACCCTGCAGGAAGGAGCGGCAACCCATCGGAGCCTTGAAGGAGCCTGTGATCTTGACGATGTTCTCGTAGAACACCACATCCGGGTACATGCGCTTGGTGGCGGACTCGAGGGCAAGCTGCTTCAGATCGTAGTTCGGGTCACCCGGGTCGGCGTTCACGCCGTGCTTCACAGTAAAGACGAGCTTCGGGAAGATGGCGGTGTGGTGTTCCTTGCCGAGGCCGCGAATACGGTTCAGCAGGATTGCGCGCTGCACTTCACGAGAGAACCAGTCGGTGCCGAGACCAAAGCCGACAGTCACGAACGGGGTCTGGCCGTTGGACACACGGTTGGAGTTGATCTGGTATTCCATGGTCTGCATGGCATCATAGATGGCCTTGCGGGTACGAATCTTGGCGAGGATTTCACGCTCTTGCTCAAGTTCGTCAACGTCGGTGTGGAACGGGGTGTCCATCGGCAGCGGTTCACGGGAACCGAAATGCAGCTTGGCGGGCTCGTTCTTCTTGGCGCTCTCGACCTGACGACGGGCGAATTCAACCGGCATGCCGTCGGGGATGGTCTCACGAGCTTCCTCAAGGAACTTCTCGTAATCCTTCTTGGCATACTGGGCAAGATGCTCGTCGGCACGGTTGGCGGTCTGGCCACCATACTGGCTGGAGGCCACGTCCTTCATGATCTGGGTAATCTGGGTGGCCGCAATGGCGATGGACTTCGGGGAAGCCATCGGAGCGTTGCCAAGAGTGAAGCCATTGGCCAACATGTCCCAGAAGTTCGGCAAGGAGCAGTTGGACTGGGCAGTGAACGGCGAATAGTCGGCATCGTGGAAGTGAATGTCGCCCTTCATGTGGGCGTTGGACACCGCCGGCGGCAGCATGTTGAACGCGGCGGCCTTGGACACGGCACCGGCCAGCAGATCACGCTGGGTGGAGTAGACGTTGGAATCCTTGTTCGCGTTCTCGTGAATCAGGGTCGGGTCATGATTAATGAAGCGAGCAACGGCCTCGTTGACATCAGTGGCCTTGGCACGCTGAATGTCTTTGTCGAGACGGTAATTGGTGTAGGCGCGAGCCACATCGTACAGGTGGGCGTCAATGAGGGCGTGCTCCACGAGATTCTGGATGTCCTCGATTTTGGCGGGGCCGGTGTAACGCCCCTTGATTTCGCCTTCGACTTGGTTGGCGAAACCACGGATCATGGCATCTTCTTCGGGGCCGACTTCCTTGTTCAGGTCGCCGAAAGCAGACTTGACCGCAGAGATGATGTTGATGGGGTCGAAGTCGACCACACGACCATCACGCTTCTCAACGAGCACGGTGGAGGCCTTGGCGGCCACCTTGGTCTCGTTATCGGTGACGGTTTCCTCCAGCACCTGTGCGCCCATCGGGCACCCCTTTCCTATAAGGCGAACACTCTCCTGAGTTCCGCATTTTGGCCGCACTCGACGTGGGCCACACGAAATTACATTGATATCGTTTTCTTGAACCTCTAGAAGAATACGGCATCCCCACCCCTATATCTAGTGCTCAACAGTGGTGTGTCGAACTATTTATAGGGTTTTTCGGCTATTTTTCGCCAAAACTACAAGTGTGTGATTAGCGTAACTGTTTTCTGCTCGCGTGTCGCACAGCGAGCTCACTGACGACTCTCAATCGTCAGTGCAACGCATATCTCACTCCTCTTCATAGCACCCGTTTCTTCGCCATAATGACTCCTTTCTTCTGATGCACCAGACCATCTCCATCATCGGCTGATACATCGCTTCGTACGGTTCTTGCATTCATCATCACACCGTTTTCAGGCGACGGTAAATTTTTACCGTCATCAACCAACGCACTTATAGTGGAGTGCATGACTACTGCAATGGGCTACTCATCTACCGGCCGTCCACCGACCGCCGCTTCACTGGCCTCGTCTGGCTTTGAGCCGGGTCAAGGCACTTTCGCGCCCGATCGGGGCGCCATCAATCTGCCGAATGAGCCTCGCCCTATCGATCAGCTGCCTGCACGCGCCGCTGAAACCACCGCGCAAAATCCGTGGCCGGTAAGCGTGCTGAGCCAGAAGTTCTACGGTGCCGTGGAACGATGGCCGTCCGCGTGGGTCACCGGCCAGATCACGCAGATCAATACCCGTCGCGCCGGCTCGGCCTACATCACGCTGCGCGACGACTTCGAGGATATCGCCATGGAAGTCAATGGCTTCGGCAGGTTCGCGGCCGCAGCCAGCCAGTTCGTTCAGGGCGACCGCGTGGTGATTCACGGCAAACCGAACCTGTGGATGAAGCGCACTTCGCTGTCGTTGCGCGGGGACACGATTCTCAAGGTCGGAGCCGGTGGCAGCCTCAAGGCCATGATCGACGAATTGCGCAAGCAGCTTAAGGGCGAGGGCCTGTTCGATGCCGATCACAAACTGCCTCTCCCGGAGTTTCCGAAGACTATTGGCCTGATTTGCGCACCTCAGGCACGTGCGGAAGGCGATGTGATCACCAATGTGAACCTTCGTTGGCCTTCCGTAACCTTCAAGGTGGTCCATGTGCATGTTCAGGGCGAGCAATGCCCGGCCGAGGTGGTTCAGGCCATTGCACAACTCGATGCCGACCCGAGCGTGGATGTGATCATCGTGGCCCGTGGCGGCGGCTCGTTTGAGGATCTCATCGGTTTCTCGGATGAGCGTGTGGTTCGTGCGGCGTATGCCTGCACTACACCATTAATCTCCTCCATCGGGCATGAGGATGACTGGACATTGCTGGATCTGGTCGCCGATCTGCGCGCCTCCACCCCTACCGATGCGGCCAAGCGCGTGGTGCCGGATGTGCGTGAGCAGTCGCAGCTCATCGAAGGTGCCATCGACCGTATGCGACTGCGGGTCCGTTCGCGCGTGGAGAACGAGATTCGACTTATCGAGGGATATGCGAACCGCCCGAGCCTGACACAGCCGCACACCATGCTTGAGCCTCATCAGCGCTTAATTGACGACTCGTTGCAACGGCTCGATATCGGGCTGCGACGCATCGTGGACGATGCCCAGCTCACCGTCGAGCGAGCTCACGCCTCACTGACCGCACTCAGCCCGCAATCCACGTTGAACCGAGGCTATGCGGTGGTGCAGTCCGCCGATGGCCACGTACTAGACGATGCTTCGCAGGTAAGCCCTGGGGATGGCATCACCGTCACCTTGAAGAAGGGTGTCATTACCGCAACCACCACATCCGCAACCGCGTGACACGCCATACGCAGCCACGCATATATACCGTATATATAAGGAGAACATCATGACCGAAAACGCCACATCCACCGACATGAACACCCCCGCCACGTCCCTGACGGACAAGGAACGCGAGCTCATCGCCCAGATGCCATATGAGGAGGCGCGCGACAAGCTGATTCAGGCTGTCCAGGCACTGGAAACCGGCGGCCTCAATCTTGACCAGTCGATGCGTCAATGGGAAATCGGCGAGGCCTTGGCCAAGCGCGCCCAGGGCCTGCTCAACGACGTACGAGCCAAGCTCGACCAGGCACAAGCCGAGCAAGCCGCCAACGAAGCCACCGCAGGCACGCAGTCCAACCTCGACTGAGTTGCCTCCCGGCGCGGCATCCCGCGGCTCGCACCCGAGTCCGGACTGGACTGAGTTCTGCTTCCCGGCATACGATAGTGGTGATTAGGCCACATTGGCAGCAGTTTATAGAAGGGAAATCCCATGTCAACGTTGATTCTTGTATTCCATCCGCATCTTAAGGACGGCTCGCGCGCGAACGCCCGCCTGCTCGCCGAACTCGCCGCACAGGGCGAGGACGACATCATCGTGCGCGACGAATACGCCGAATACCCGAACTTCTCCGTCAACGCCGACACGGAGCACGAGCTACTGGAGGCTGCCGACCGCGTAATCCTCCAGTTCCCGTTCTATTGGTACTCCTCCCCCGCGCTACTCAAGGAATGGGAAGACGAGGTCATCACCGCCGGCTGGGCCTACGGTGGAGGCCACGCACTCAAGGGCAAGGAGCTCAAACTGGTGGTCACCACTGGTTCCGACGCCGCCAAGTACCGCAAGGACGGCGAGTACAGCCACACCATGGAGGAGCTGCTGAGCCCGTTTGAGGTCGTGGCGTACAAGGTCGGCATGAACTATGCTGAGCCGTTCCTGGTGCAGGGCACCGCCACCATCGGCGATGCGGAGCTGAATCAGGCCGCCGCCGATTATGTTTCGGCGATTTTGGACTGAATAAGCTGAGGCCGGGTGCAAGTCGCACCCGGCCTTGTTGTTTCGCGGGCTAGCCGCGGTCTCTCCCAGTCAGCCTGCGGCTGACAGTTCCCTCGTCAGAGAGAGCTTATTTTTTGGATCAGAGGGAGTTGATAGCTACTTCTTCAACGGCACGTAGATCACGTCGTCAATGAGCTCGCGATAGTGCTCAACGATTTGCGCGCGACGGGTCTTCAGGCTCGGGGTCAGCATGCCGTTGGCCTCGGTGAATTCGTCTGGCAGAATCTCGAACTTACGAATCGACTCGGCGCGGGAAACGCCCTCGTTGGCGGCGTTCACCGCACGCTCCACCTCAGCATGAACGATGGCGTTCTTGGCCAGCGAGGCCAGATCGGGTTCCGGCTTGGCGCCCTGGGATTCCAGCCAATTGTTGGCATCCGCCAGATCCAGCGTGACCAGAGCGGCCACGAACGGCTTCTTATCGCCAATAACCAAGCACTGGTTGACCACAGGCGAGGTCATCACGGAAGCCTCCAGCAGACCCGGCGACACGTTCTTGCCACCAGCGGTGATGATGAGGTCTTTCTTACGGCCGGTGATGGAGATGAAGCCATCTTCGGAGATATCGCCCAAATCGCCGGTGTGCAGCCAGCCATCAGTGATCTGCTGGGCAGTGACCCCAGGGTTGTTGTGGTAGCCCCTGCACACCAGCGGTCCCTTGACCACCAGCTCGCCGTCCTCGGCAATGCCCGCAGTGATACCGCACATCGGCATGCCGATGGTGCCGATGCGGTTGTCCTCTGGCAAGCTCACACACACCGGGCCGCAGGTTTCGGTCATGCCATAGCCCTCAAGCACCGGCATGCCGATGCCGTTGAAGAAGTGGGAAAGCTCAGAGTCCATCGGAGCGCCGCCGGTAATGGCGAAGTCGGCGTTCGGACCGAAAATCGTGCGAATCTTCTTGTACACCACCTGCTCATAGAAGGCGTGGGCGATACGTCCGGCAATCGGCAGCTGCTCACCCTTCTGCTCGGCCTTGGACCATTCGCGCGCGTTCTCGGCGGCGCGCATGAACATCTTGCCAGCGAATCCGGTGCCGGCGCGCTGGGAGGCGGCATTGTAGACCTTCTCGTACACACGCGGCACGGCAAGCAGCAGCGTGGGACCGAAGGTCTCGAAGTCCTTGACCATCGTCTTCATATTGGAGCTCAAGGCCAGCGAAATCGTGCCGCCAAAACTGAAGAATTCCAGGAATCGGGCGAACACATGGCTCAGGGGCAGGAACAGCAGCAGACGGCGGTTGGGCCATGCGCCGGCACGAGGCATGTACTGCAGCGCGGAAAGCACCAGGAAGGCGAAGTTGCGGTGGGTCAGTTCCACGCCCTTCGGGGTGCCTGTAGAGCCGGATGTGTAGACGATGGTGGCGCGGTCGTCGCCGTGGGAGGCTTCCTTGTATTCCCAGAATTCGGCGTCGGTGACGCTTTCGCCATAGGTCTTGATGGCGTTCAGGCCGCCGGCCTCGATTACGAACACGTTGCGCAGGGTGGGTACCTCGCTGCGCACGGATTCGATCTTGTCGCGCTGTCCGTCATCTTCGGCGATGGCGAGCGTGACTTTGGAATCGTTGAAAATCCAGCTGACCTGGCTGGCGGAGTTGGTCTCATACACCGGCACAGTGAGCGCGCCGATGGACATAATCGCCATATCCAGCGCGGTCCATTCCCAGCGGGTGTGCGAGACGATGGCGACTGAATCGCCCTTATTGACGCCAAGTCCGATCAGGCCCTTGGCCAGATCGATGACCATGTCACGGAATACTTGGGCACTGTACGGGTGCCAAGTGCCATCATCGCCCTTGTATTCGATCATGGCACCTTCGGGATCGCGCTTGGCGCGGTTATCGAGCAGATCGAACAGGTTGATGTCGCTGTCAATCGGCTCCTTGACGGGATTGGTGAACTGCTTGACGATACGAGTATCGTTTATGGCCTTATCAGCGATGTTTTCAGTCATACTCCCCATGTAACTCCACGGATGCTACAAAACACGCCGCGAAACAATGGATTGTCCAGACCAAATGGCCCCGGCAATCCGTTATTTCGGGCAAACCAGGTAAATCTGTCGCACCGTACATTCAGCAGATTACTCGGCGGAGTCATTGGCCTTTTTCAGCTCGTCGCGAATCTCCTGCAACGTGGCGAGAGTCTGCTCTTCAACGCTAGGCCCCTGTTCTTCAGCGTCAGCCTCATCCTGGATAGCAGTAAGATCACGAAGCTTATTAATCGGCAGAATCACGCAGAAATACACCGCCACGCCAACAAGCAGGAAGTTAATCAGCGCATTAAGAATCGCACCAAACGAAACGGTCGAGTTGTTGAACGTGATGGTCAGCAGTCCGGAAAGATCCGGTACGCCGCCGATCATGCCAATTAATGGGCTGATGAGATTGTCTACGATGGAATTGACCACAGCGGTAACGGCAGAGCCCATCACCACACCTACCGCCATATCAATCATTGATCCGCGCGACAGGAATTTCTTAAAGCCATTCAACGGACCTTTATCAGTCAAAGCAACAACTTTGCGAGCGGTTCCTCCCGTGGCCTTGGCAAAGTCGGCGGCAATATTCATGGGATTGTGGCTATTCATAACGGCACTCCTTACAAAATTCGGACACTTCACTTGTATCCGACTGGTTTCCCACGACTCCATTATGCCGCTTGTTGGAATACCCCTATACCACTGCGGCGTTCCCGTACATGACTATGTACGAGAACGCCGCCAACCCTGCTTGCAGAGAACCTGTTAGAGCTGTTTAGAACTGAATGTAATCGACTTCCGTATGTTCGCCGGTTTCCAAGTATTTCGCCACATCATCAGGACCGGCGAAAACCAGTTCGACCGCTTGCGCAATCATCAGATTGACACGATCCATTGGTGTAAGGTTCTCGAAATAGCCGTACACCGGAATTCCCAGCGCATGTGCATATCCGATTTCGAACATCGTGCCCGGGTCCTCGTCCATAAGATTGGCGACCACGGCTTTAGCAGCATTAACGCCACGGATATCGTCCGCAAAGCATCCTTCAGGGCCTGCTTCTTCGATCTGGCTGACAAACCGCGGCTTGAACAGTACCTTGCCATGGTCTTCCAGTATCTTTTCCAAACGTTCCATACTTGCCGTTTGTTCAGGATCGAAGAACGGACCGGCCACATAGAAGTCATACTGCTTGTCTTCACTCATGGTCTCTAGTCATAGCGCAGCAACGTCGAACGTCAGCCGTTATTTTCACTGTATGGACAAGGGGTCGTATTGTGAACATTGCTACGGGATAACCGTCAACGACTACGTACGTTGCCCACGATTGGCGCATGCCGCCGCTCTTGCGCCGTCCGCACTGCCAGCCCGACAGCCGCGATTGACGATTTGCATGGCGCGGCCATCGTCCATCAGGTGGAAGCCATGCTTCTGGTAGAACGGTGCGTTTTTGCTTTCCTCAGGCATGACTTCCAGCAAGAAGTAGTCGCGATACTTAGCCTTGACCAGTTCAACGAGATGGCTGCCGATATGCTGCCCGTGATATGCCGGATCTACCAGCACCCAATGCATATAGGCCGCCATTTCGGTATCGTCGAGCACGCGAACCAAGCCGACCAAATGGCCGCCATCCCATGCGCTGATCACCGTATCCGAATGCTGCAATGCCTTGAACAACCGTTCCGGCCACTGCGCCGATTCCCAACCTACCGACTTGAACAGCGCCTCAACCTGCTCAACAGTAAACCGCTTCTCTTCCGTGTATTCGATAGCCATGGACCCTCACGACAACCGTGAAGCCCCACATGTCTTTGCATAGTTTCACACGACGGGATGATAGATAGTGGAACCTATACGTTTACACATGCCTAATGCCCATGGCTCATCACCGATGAATAGAGGCTGAGATACCGTCATGTTTCCGAAGCCAAGTGCCCGAGATCGGATTCGAACCGACGACACCCGCTTTAGGAGAGCGGTGCTCTATCCACTGAGCTACTCGGGCAACGACGTTTCATTGTACACGGCCACACGCCCAGTCGCATCATGTTCGCGTGGCAGCTTGCGCAAGCCATCCGGCAACCTGAGCAAGCCACATGGAGGAACCCGACATCAGGTCATGGCCCGGTCTTTCGTGCCAGTTTGGTGCGAACTGCTCTTGCGCACGGCGAAAAGACACTGAAAGACAAGCCGTACACGGTACAGTGGCAAATCGCACGAAAAGCAAAGTAACAGTAAACAAGCCGGAGGAAAGGGCAGCATGGCAAAGGCACGGAGTACTACCACAGGCGCAAGCGTACGAGCTCGCGCCGCTGCCAAGCCACGCTCTGCCAGAGCCACGGCACGCCCAGTATCCAAGTCTGCCGTGAAGCCACACAAACGGCATCGTCTGCTTGGTTTTCTCGCCACGATGTTCGCGCTTCTTGCCCTTGCCGGCGCTGCCGCCCGCGCGCTGCCTGCCGATTTACAGGAACTGCCATTTGCGCCGATTGTGGTATCGGCAACGCCATGGTTCACGTTGCTTGGCTTGATTGCCCTGCTGTTGGCCATCGTGTCGCGGCGTATCCTTGCCGCACTAATCGCCATCGCCGCAATCGCATGCAATGGCTATTGGCAATATCCGTTCTTCTACTCGACCGATCCACTCCCCCAAGCCGCGCAGAACGCCGTGGCCGCAGCCTCCCCCAACACCAGCGATGCCTACGCGCGCGTCATGACCTTCAATGTGTATAAGGGGCAGGCCGACCCGCAAGCCATCGTCGAGCTGGTTCGCGATCAGCGCGTCGAAGTGCTTGCTTTGCAGGAGACCACCGAGGATTTCGTCAAAAAACTCAATGAGGCTGGTATTGAGCATTATCTGCCGTATGCGCAGGTCTCATCGTCTGACGGCGTATTCGGTAACGGCCTCTGGTCGGCCACGCCACTTGCCGATCCGACCGACGATGACGTGAATTCCAGCGCCTCATTCATGCCCGGCGGCACGGTGGATATGGGTGGCCAGCAGATTCGATTCGTATCCGTGCACACCACCGCTCCCGTACCCGGCTACTGGCGGCAGTGGAAGCGATCGCTGGATGAGTTGGGTCTGATGCGCGAGCATACGGATACACGGTATATTTTCATGGGCGATTTCAACGCCACTTACGATCACACGCCATTCCGTGATTTTCTTGGCGACCGGTTCGTGGATGCCGCACGTGAATCCGGACATGGGTTTACGTTCTCATGGCCCACGAACCGTGCGGCTGTGCCAATGTTCGCCGGTATTGACCACGTGGTGCTTGATCAGGGCATGAAGGCCGGACAATGCAAGGTGGTCAAAGTCGAGGGCTCTGATCATGCGGCATTGTTGGCTACCGTGGCGGTTGGGTGATTCCCCTCAATAGGACTAGAAACCGAGGCGGGTGCGGCCGAATTGGTCGAGCCAGCGCAAAATCGCGCCTTCACGCAGCGCCCACGGGCAGATCTCGACTTCCTGAATATTCAGGGCCTTCATGATCTCGTCGGCCACCACGCCGCCGCCCACAATCTGCATCGTGCGTTCAGGCGTGATGCCGGGCAAAGCCACGCGCTGCTCAGGCGCGATCGCCGCCAAACGAGGAATCCAGTCTTCCAACTGCTCACGAGTCATAATCCATGAATCTTCGCGGCCCGGCGCACGCATCACCGCACCGCACAGGCGAGCCAGCGAGCGGAAGGTCTTGGAGGTGCCAACTGCATGATTCGGGTGCTTGGATTGCGGGAAAACCTTGACCATCGGCTCCAGAATCTTGCGCACGTTCTTACGCACGTCTTCCAACTCGTCGGGCGTGGCCATGCCGGAAGGCAGAAATTCAGTGGTGACGCGGCCCGCGCCAGCCGGGGCGGAAAGCGCTACGGTCGGCTCTTCGTCGGAGCCCATCGCCACTTCGAGCGAACCGCCGCCGATGTCCAGCACCAGCAGTCGGCCGGCATCCCAACCATACCAACGGCGGGCGGCCAGGAAGGTCAGGCGAGCCTCATCCGTGCCAGACAGCACAGTGACGCCCTGACCAATCAGTTCCTCGATCTTGTGAATCACTTTGTTGCCGTTCGGCGCCTCGCGCAGGGCGGAGGTGGCCATAACCAGCAGCTGGGTGATTTCGTATTCCTCGGCCAGCCGCATGCACTGGGACACGGCTTCCAGAATCGCCTCGATGCCGGACTTCTTGATTGAGCCGTCGTCCTTTAAATACTTCATCAGGCGCACTGTGGATTTGGTGCTGGCCTCGGGGTCAGGGCGAGCGCCGGGGGCGGCGTCGACGATAAGCATGTGGATAGTGTTCGAACCGATATCAAGCACACCAAGTCGCGTGGTATGCGAACGCAGATTGACCATGATTCCTATTCCTGACCTTACCTAACCCGTGATGGCCGAACAACGGGCCGACCATCGCAATCAGCCAGCCGTGCGCCACCATGGCGAGTCGTTCGGCCGGCAACCAACACCGTGAGGCCAGCCGAACATCACACAAACTCGACTACTGTACAACAATCACACCGGCTGCCGCGCCGTTCACAGCGATTCGACGAACGTTCCGAGACGTTCCAGCCCCTCGGTCAGGGCCTCACGTGAGGCGGCATAGCTCAGGCGCACATGCGTATCCGCCGTGGCCGCGCCGAAGTCGCGGCCAGGAGTCAGAGCCACATGGGCTTCATCCAGCGCGCGTTCGCAGAACGTCCAGGCATCCAGACCAGTGCGGGAGATGTCGAAGTAGGCGTAGAACGCGCCATTCGGCTCCACCTCAACCGGCAAACCGATGCGCTTGAGCCCGTCAATCACAATGCGGCGACGGGCCAGCAATTCCTGACGACGAGCTTCGCATTCCGCCAAGCTTTCCGGCGTGAAGCAGGCGAGCGCCGCATGTTGCGTGGGCGTGTGGGCGCACAGGTAGTAGTTGGTGGCCAGATCGTCAACCGCTTCCAGCACAGTGGGCTCGTCCGGCAGAATCGCCCAGCCGAGGCGCCAGCCGGTCATGCCGAAGAACTTGGAGAAGCTGTTGCATACGATGGCATCGGGGTCGCAGGCCAGCACGGATTTGACTTCGGTACCGTCCGGCTCCCGGTCAGCCAAGTCGAGGTAGGTTTCGTCCACGATGCGCCATGCGCCGCGGCTGGCGGCCAACTTGCACACCTCGTCCAATACGTTGAAGTCGATGGTGGTGCCGGTGGGGTTGGACGGCGACGTGATCATTACGGCCTTGGTCTTGCTCGTCCAGTACTGGCTGCACAGGTCGGCGGTCAGGTGGAAGCGGGTGGCGGCCGAGGTCGGCACATCGATGACCCGGCCTTCAAACGACCGCACAAGTTCGCGGTTGCATGGGTAGGAGGGGTCGGCCACAATCACATCGTCACCGGGGTCCACGGTCAGCGCGGTGGCCAACAGCAGGGCGGCCGAACCGCCGGCGGTCACGCAGATACGCTTGGGGTCGATGTCAAGGTCATGACGCTCGCGGTAGAAGTCGGCGATGGCCTGACGCAGTTCAGGTAGGCCCATGGCGGCGGTGTACGGCAGGGCCCGGCCGTCGTACTGTTCGCGCATGGCGTCGCGTACGGCGGGCGGCGCGCCGAAATCGGGCTCGCCAAGGCTTAATTTGATGACGCTGGTACCTTGGGCGATCATCTTGTCTGCTTGTTCGCCGAATACCATGGCACGGAAGGGATTGGCCTCACGCGCTCGGCGGGACATGACTGGAGACGCGGCCGGAGATTGGGGCTGCTGCGCTGCTTCGTTTTCCATATTTCGGTTCTATCCGCCTCACGGGACAAGGTTTCTTCTTCTATAATCACTGTAGGTCGATTGAGTGTACCAACCCGCATTCAAGGAGGAATAATGAGTCGATTCAATGGCAAGCGCGCCGAGTTCGAGGCCAGCGGCGAAAAAATCAACGTCGCGATTCTGGGTGCGGGCCGCATAGCTCACACCATGGCCGGCACCCTGACCCAGATGGCTGAAGATTCACTGTATTCCTCATGGATTCACCCGTATGCGGTAGCGGCCCGTGATATTACGCGCGCGCAGGCTTTTGCCGACCAATGGCATTTTGACAAGGCTTATGGATCGTATGAGGAGTTGGTGGCGGACCCGGATGTGGATCTGGTGTATATCGCCACCCCGCACAGTCTGCACGCCGAACAGGCGATCCTGTGTATGAAAGCCGGCAAGAACGTGCTGGTGGAGAAGTCGTTCACCGCGAACGCCGGGCAGGCACGTGAGGCGCTGGCCGTGGCCGAGGAAACCGGCATGCTGTGCACGGAGGCCATCTGGACGCGCTACATGCCCAGCCGCAAGCTCATCAACGAAGTTATCGAGTCCGGCGAGATCGGCGAGGTGAAAGCGGCGAGCGCCAACCTGTGCTATCCGGTGTCCGGCAAGGCACGTATGACCGATCCGGCCTGTGCCGGTGGCGCGCTGCTCGATGTGGGCGTGTATCCGCTGAACTTCCTGGATATGGCGATCGGTGCCGACCATGGCCGCACGCTGGATCATTTCGATACGTCGATGGTGCCCGCCGAAACCGGTGTGGATGCGCAGAATTCCACCACGTTGTATTACAGCGACAGCACGATGGCCGTGTCCACCAGTTCGATGCTGGTTTCCTCCGACCGCGGCGGCTATGTGTGGGGCACCGAGGGTTATCTGGTGGTCACCAATATCAACAATCCCGAGTCCATCGACATCTATGACAACGCCCACAAGCCCGTGCGCAGCATTGCGGTGCCGCCGCAGTTGACCGGTTATGAGTATGAGGTGGCCGATGCGGCCAACGCGCTGCTGGACGGCAAGATCGAATGCGAGGCGATGCCGCACGCCGACACCATCCGCATCATGGAGCTGATGGATGCGATTCGTGACCGTTGGGGCCTGAAGTTCCCGTTTGAATCCTGATTTCAGCTCCCCTCCAGAGGGGAGCTGAAATTATTCCGCTGAATCTGCATCTCCTTCAACAATCTGCTCATACAGCCGTACGAGGCGTTCGTCGCGCACGGCTTTCGTTAATTCGCACTCCCATACGGTAATTACACGCCAGCCAGCGGCCTCCAGTTCGGCTCGCTGCGCGATGTCTCGATTGTGATTGCGCAGTAGTTTCGCCTGCCAGAATTCCACGTTCGATTTCGGCATCGAATGTTTGGAACATCCTTCATGCATGTGCCAGAAACAGCCGTTGACAAACACGATGGCGTGGTATTTCGGCAGTACTACATCCGGGTGTCCGGGGTAACGCTTGTCGTTCTTGCGGAATCGCAACCCCTTGCGAAACAGGTAGCTGCGTACCAGTACCTCAATTTTGGTGTCTTTGCCACGAATATGCGACATCGTGTACGAACGGGTACCCCGCTCATACTTCTCCACTGGCTGTTTCTTGCGATTCACGCACTCCAGACTACCGTGACGTTGCGGCGAGAATGAGAGCCTGAACGAACGATCACCCATCTTGCCCGTCCGTGTCTCTTATCGCGGGCAACAATCATCTGCCGGTCGAGACTGCCCGATTAGACTGAGTTCAATGGATGACATGACGATTCGTAGGGCCACGGCGGCCGATATTCCCCAGATCGACGAACTGCTGCGGCAGGTGCTCGAAGTGCATCATGCCGGCCGACCGGATCTGTTCAAAGGCGGTGTCAAGAAATACACGGACGAGGAATTGAAGGCGATTCTGGCCAACGATCAGACCCCTGTGTTCGTGGCGGTTGCGCCATCTGCCAATGACGGCAATGACGCCGAACATAACGCCGACTCCCCCGCCACCGACCAAGTGCTTGGCTACGCATTCTGCGTGTTCCAGCAGCACCTCAACAGCAATATCCTGACCGATATCAAAACCCTGTACATCGATGATCTATGCGTTGACGAGCGGTCCCGCGGCCACCATGTAGGCTCCACCTTGTATCGCTACGTGCTCGACTTCGCCCGTCAATCCGGCTGCCACAACGTAACGCTCAACGTCTGGGCCTGCAACCCCAAAGCCCAAGCCTTCTACGAACGCATGGGACTCACTCCATATTACATCGGCATGGAGCAGGTGCTGTAGCGCCGCCGTGCACAGCAAAGTCGCCTGAACGGCGAGCAGAATCGCCCATTCCCAGAACATGGACGGTTCTTTAAGCAACGTGGTCTCCGGAAACATAGACACCACCTCATTGATAAACCACGGCGCCACAACAATCTCCACATATGCGAGCCCAATACAACACACGACAAGCACCACGGCAATGGCATAGCGCCAAGCGACGTCTGTTTTGCGAGATTTACGAGAAATGAATGCGATACCAGCGTTCATGGCTATGCTCCTTAATCCAATATCAATATCAATGGATGAACCTGCACTGCACCGTATGCCACCATCATAATATATCGAATATCGATATAAAAATATCGAAAAACACTTTCACCATTCACCCACACGCATCGCGACGTGATCAACCGTTCTTGCCTTGCTCGCAGCATCCACGACCAACACGGGAAAGTCACTTTAAAAAAGCACCTTATCAATGTGGATAACTCGGAAGCTAGAACCACATACCCCCGTTCAGCTTGCCAATCAGAGACCTCATCCCATACCGTCAAATGCACCCGCACGCAACGACGCGTCAGACAACAGAAAGAAGGACCAATGAACATCTCTACGTTTACCCACAACTCCCACCCGGCAATTCGACATACGCATTTTGTCTAGTGCGGGATTGAGAGTTATGATGACACGAAGAAAACTCATCATCAAGAAACTTCGGCAAGCGGCAAAGCAGCGAGGGCTCGATTTCTATTTGTTACGGCAAGGCAGCAGACATGAGGTTTACTGCCTGGACGGGTTGAGGATACCCATCCCCCGCCATAATGAAGTCTCAGAACGAACCACGCTGGATATCATCAACGAGAGCGAGCAGAAACTCGGAAAGGGGTGGTGGCAATGAGCAACTATGACGTGCTTGTGCAACCCGATGACCGATATTGGTACGTTCAGGTACCAGCTATCGAACGGTCGACCCAGGCCAAAGGACTTGACGATATCGAGCCAATGGCTAAAGATCTCATCACTGTCATGAACGACGACGACAATCCGGAGCTCAAGGTGACGTTTGTGTTGCCGAAACAAGCCAAACAACACGTAACAGAAATGTTCCGGCAGCGCGAAATAGCAAAAAAAGCCAACGCACAAGCGGCTGCCGAATCCCGACTCGCCGCACAGGCCCTACGCAACGAGGGACTCACGTATCGACAAATCGGAGCTTTATTGGGGGTCTCCTACCAACGAGCATTTCAATTGGTCAACGGCAAAACAAAGCACAAAACGACAGCGTCCGAATCGCCTCAGCCAACAACTGAATCACGCTCCCCACGCACGAACCATGCCACACCGCTATCGACTCCGGTCTCGGCTTAGCGAACGGGTCCACAAAGCCCAGACTGTTTCCATCCCCAAGCTCAAGAGCACCGAGCAGAATCTTCTCATCCCAGCAGATTGAGGAGATCGTCCTTGGTGAGGGTGGCGATGGAGGCGGGGGCTTCGGTGAGGGCGCTGGCGCCGGTGCCGGCTTCGTCGGCAAGCAAGGAAGCGTCGGTGAACTGGCGGGCGAGCTCGCTCTTAGTATGCTGAAGCTCCAAGATACGTTCTTCGATGGTGTCCTTGGCCACCACCTGATACACGTTGACGTCTTCGGTCTGGCCGATACGATGTGCTCGGTCGGTGGCCTGATCCTGTGCGGCGGCGTTCCACCATGGGTCGGCGTGGATGACCACGCTGGCACCGGTCAGGTTCAGTCCGGTGTTGCCGGCCTTCAGGGAAATCAGGAAGGCAGGCGTATCGTCCGCATTGAACTGGTCGACGAGTTCGAGACGCTTCTTCTTGGGCGTGGAGCCGGTGATGGTGTAGTAGCGCAGGCCTTGCGCGTCGAAACGTTCGGCGATCAGATCAAGGAAGCTGGTGAACTGGGAGAAGATCAGCGCCTTCTTGCCTTCGTTCACACAGGTTTCCACCAGTTCGGTGATGGCGGCAAGCTTGGCCGATTGATCCTTGGCATCGGCGTACAGCAGCCTCGGATCGCAGCAGATCTGGCGCAACTTGGTCAACTCGGCGAGGATGCGAATCTTCGACGTGTTGAAATCGGCTTCTTCGCTGTGTTCGAGCTGCATTCTGAGCCGCTGCTCGTGAGCCGCATACAGTTTGCGCTGTTCGCCGGCAAGCCGCACGGTCAGCGTGGTCTCTAGCTTGTCCGGCAAATCGGTCAACACCTGGGACTTCAGCCTGCGCTTGATGAACACGCCCACCAACGACTGCAATTGGCGAGATACCCGAGCGGCCTCAGGATTGACTTGTGCGGCGGCCCGACCTTCAGCCGTGCTGCCATCCGCGGCCCGGGCATTGGAGATGGGCAACTCATAACGCTCATGGAATCGCTTATATGAGCCGAGCAGCCCCGGCATCAGGAAGTCGAAAATGCTCCATAGTTCGGAGAGTCGGTTTTCGATCGGCGTGCCAGTCAAGGCGAAACGATGGTCGGCGGCCACGGCCTTGACCGCTTTGGCTATTTTCGTGGTGTGATTCTTGATGTACTGGGCTTCATCCAATGCCATGACATTGAAACGTTGCTCATTGGCGGTGTAATCATCGACATCTCGGCGCAGCAGGTCGTATGAGGTGATGAGCACGGTGGGTTCATCCGCCCGGAACGCACGGCCGATGGCGGTACGGCGCTCGGCTTTGGTACCGGCCACCACCACGGCATTGAAGCTCGGGGCGAACTTGGTGAATTCGGCACCCCAGTTGTACACCAAGGACGCCGGGCACACGATCAGCGATGGGCCAAGGCTGCCATTGCCCATCTCGCCGGTATTCCGCTGATATCGAGACAGGAGCAACGCGATAAGCTGCACGGATTTACCCAAGCCCATCTCATCGGCCAGAATGCCGCCAAAACCCTTGTCGCACAACGTGTTCAGCCATTGAAAGCCTTCGACCTGATAAGGGCGCAGAATATGCTTGAGACTATCCGGCACTTCATACGACTTAGGGTCGATGATCTTGAGATCGTCGATGTATTCGGTGAACGAAGCGTCCTTGACTACATCGGAGCCGTCATCCGGCAGCTCACCATCCAGTAGGAATGCTCGACCGCCCGGCAACTCGATCAGTCCGGAGTTGAGCTGCTGCTCGCTCAGATCGAGGTCGCTGGCCAATCGGTCCAACGTGCTGAGATTCGCGCCGCTGAGTTTGACAAGCGTGCCGTCCTTCAACTGATGGAATCGTTGACGCCGACGGTACGAAGATAGCAAGGCACCCACTTCGTCCGGCGGCACTTCATCAGCGAGGGGTGATATCTCCACCAAGTTGCCTTTGATGGACAATCCGACTTTGACGCTTGGTGGCTTGGGCGCGATCAGCCGGTCAAAAGCCGGTGTGGTGAAGACCTCCCCCACTTCCTTTAGTGCCGGCAATCCCTCGTCAAAGAGACGAACGATCTGCGTGGTGTCATCGCGATCGATAGTGGCCGCATCAGACACGAATTTTTTGGTGGCCTTTCGCGCGGCCGGCGTTCGGAACCCATTCACCGTCTGATGAGTGGCGGCCGCAACGCGCTTGCGCTGGTCAGGCATGGTAAAGAATTCACGCACTACATCAATCGCAAGATGCTCAGCGTCGAAATCACGCCCAATCACGCCCCGAGACAAGGGGATGGAACGCTCGCCCTCAGCATGCACCGTCGGGCCATCGGGTAGCAACGGGACAATGGCATCGCCGTAGCGTGCCTTGACCTCGCATTGCACACCATGCTCATCACGATCCAGATAAAACTGGAGGCTGCATTCCGTAGGACTTAATTCAGCCAGCTCGCGAGGAATCTCACTGGCCTCCAACAGTCCGGCACCAACCAGCTGAGGCAATAGCGTGCGTGCGAATAGGGCGATGTCATCGCCGGCAATGACCTGTCCCTCGCCATCGGGTTCAAACAGGTCTCCCAATAGTCCTCGCAACGGAATCAATCGTTTCGGGCAACGGACGAATCGGCATCCTGCTGCGCTTTTACGCTGAGAGCCCGCCACCATGGCGGATACCGCACCGGCCGGATTAGTGGAGGCGAGCAACAGCCATACATTCTTGCCGCCGTCAATCACGGTTTCCACCGCTGGCACTCCGGTAAGCAGGTATCCGGCATCCGGACCATACGTATTGAAATCACGCCGCGCAATGCGCATGAGAAAATCTGGCTCGCCACCATCAACTGGCACCGATGCAGGCTGCCCGGAGAACCATGTGTTCAGCACGAGCTGTACGCCTCTGCCCTCACGTACGGACAGCAACCGGGCCACTTCCGGTGCTGAAAGCGTCAGATGACGGTCGATGGCGATATGCCCGTAATACCTGTCCTGCTGCTCGGCCACACGACGCACGGCCATCGCATCATCAAGGACGTCCAGCAGGGGGCGCGAATCATCATCGAGCATATCCGGCGTATGAATAAAGGCAAGCTTCTGCCCATAATCCGCATAGTCGCCGTTCGCCATGGCAAGCACAAATTGCGGAATCGATTTCAGCACATAGCTGGACCCATTGGAAGCCGAGCCGATCTTGAACTCCACGCTCCACACGCCGTCGATGAAACTCAATATCGGGACAAGCTGCACCTGCCCCAAGCCCACAGTCTCGCTGTCACCCTGATACCCGCCGCCTCGGGTGCCGGCACGAGAGCCGTATCCGCTTTTTGTACGCCGAGCATTTGCACCGTTTTTCCCTTGCGTGGCATCAAACCGACGCATAACCGCATTGCGACGACGAATTTTGGCTTGAGCGTCTTGCCTATCGGCGTGCTCCATATAGTCAATCAGCGTCCGAGACGGTCGTGCGGCCCCGGCACGGTAGCCTTCAAAACGCTGCGGATCATCGCAGAATATGAAGGCGAGCGCAATCATGTGCTTGCACATGCCATAGCCACGGCCGTAAGCCGGGCATGAGCACTTGCCACCGACCTCCTCCCCCGTATCGAGGTCGAATTGCACGCTGGTGCGATACCTACTTGATGGGCTGGTGGTGCCACGTAGAATACCGTCAAGCTCGGCATACCCGGTTCGATGATTTTCGCTGTATACCGGATTGATAACCATGGTGGCCGCTTTGCGCGCAATGCTTCGGGCACGAGCGAGCACGGCATTCGACGATGACGATTCCACATCGTTGCGTAACGCAAGGATAGGGACGGCATGGGCTTCGGCACGCTTCGCAGACCCGGCGAAATGGCCTTCGTCCTCATCGTCGAACCATACGGAACGTCCTTGCCTGAAACGATAGGGCATCACCGCATCGGCGGCGGACAAACTGTCCGTTCCACCAAACGTTACGTCTCTGCTGCCGGCCGCGCCTGAGCTACCAAGTATTCCACCCGTCTCACCAGAAATGCCGCCTACTCCGCCGCTTTTACCGGCATAGATGCCCCTGCCCCCATTAGTGTCATCAGTGTCATCTATGTCATACCGACCGTCGTCGTAATCGGCATCTTCGTCGTCTCCTCTTTTCCAAGGATTGCGACGACGCAACGCATGGCCCCAGGAAACGCCGGAATCATCATCCTCATAAGGCAGGAGGCCATCGTCATCCGCATTATCGGGAACATGGCCAAACACACCATACCCTTTGCTCATGGGCGAGCCTCCTTTCCAGCGAATGTATTTCAACCCAACGTTTCCATCCTAGACGAAGCGCGCGGTAGCCTTAATGTATGGATGCAGACAAGCCGGCGCAACGCAAATCCTATGCAGGGAACACCACCCTCGAAATCTTCGAGGTGCTGTGGCGTCACAGTTACTTTGGGCATGGCCTGACCGTGCGGCAAATACTCGATGAGCTTGCCCGTAAACACCAGCTGGAAGATCCAAGCGAGCTGCCGACCGAGAAGACCATACGAAACCAGCTCAAAAAGCTGACCTCCACGGAATTTCTCGGCAGACATATCGGGCATCTCACCGAAAGCGACCTTGCCGGCATCGAATGCAAGAATCCACAACCCGGCTGGTATCTTGATGCATTCCTGTCCACTGCCGAAATGCGACTGCTACTAGACAGTCTTACCCTATCTCGCATCAGCCTCGACACCATGGACGACCTCATCGGTAAAATCCGCGAGCTCGCAGGCGCCGCCGGGCAGGCAGTAGGCTACCTGGACCATGTGGCCACCTACACGCATATCAACGGTGAGTTCCTATCCACTATCGACCAGCTGAATCAAGCCATCGAAGAAGGCCACGGCGTAACCTTCCAATACCGTGATTACGGACCGGATGGCACCTTGATACCGCATAAAAGCCGTACGGGTGCAGGCCGAATTACCTACACCGCCGACCCTTACCAGATGGTGTACAAGAACGGACGCTATTACCTCATCTGCCACCTGCATGGCGAAGACAACCTCCGCATTTTCGTGGTCAACCGAATCGCCAACGTCAGCGCCAAAGGCAGGAACGGCACAGTGCCACTGGAAAAACCAGCACCAGCTGATTTTGACGCAGTGAACTTCATGCGCCACCGTCCATACCCCGTAGCCGATGCCCCGATTCGCATCCGCATGGCCGTACGAGACGAATCCATGCTCAACAACGTGTTCGAATGGTTCGACGACCCTCAAATCAAACATTCACCGGACGGCACACAGTTCGAAGTCATCGTCGATGCTCCCGAACGCGCTGTGTTCTGGTGGGCATTGCAGTATTCCTGGGATGGCCGCGTAGTGATTCTTGAGCCCGATTCGCTCAAGCGCAAACTCTATGATGCCGGGCGTCGCATGGCCACAGCCTATGCTCCCGAATGATGCAACATCACATCGCACACCTCCTTGTCGAGTTGTTCACCAGCGAATTTCACCGGAGAACCTATCATCCCATCGCCAATCACACTCGGTAATTTTTTACCGGGAAATACGATTTCAAGCCATTTCGCGGGCATCGTCCCTCACCTAGGCGCACATAAGGCTAAGGTGGGAATCATTAATCGCATCGCGCGTCCACAAGCGTGCACTAGCGCGTACAACAATAAGGAGCAACTATGAGCGAAGAGCGTACCGCATGGGGCTGGGGTCTGGCCAGCGTAGACGCCGCCGGCACCACCCTGGACGTCTGGTACCCCGAACTGAATCTCGGTGAGGCACCGGCCGAGTCCGATCGCCCGAACCACAATTTCGGTACTTTGGCTCACGATGAGGCCGACGCCCGTGGCATTCGCCGCGTGCCGGTATTCGTCGTCAGCCAGTTGGACGAGCCGATCAGTAATGCCGCGGACGCTTACCTGAAGCTCCATTTGATGAGCATGCGCATGGCCAAGCCGAACACGCTGAACCTCGACGGCATCTTCGCCCAGCTCGCCAATGTGGTGTGGACCAACTACGGCCCCTTCGCCGTTGAAGACTTCACGCTGCGCAAGGCCGACGTCGAACGCGCCTCCACCGAAGCCGCTCTCGCTTTCGCCTCCCAGGCCGGACTGCCTGCCGCAGCTCCTGCCGCCACTGTCAACGTGTTCGGTGTGGATAAGTTCCCGCGCATGATCGATTACGTAGTGCCCACCGGCGTGCGCCTCGGCGACGCCGACCGCGTGCGCCTCGGCGCTTACTTGTCTTCCGGCACCACCGTGATGCACGCCGGATTCGTGAACTTCAATGCCGGCACGCTCGGCGTCTCCATGGTCGAAGGCCGTGTTTCGCAAGGCGTGGTCGTGGGTGACGGTTCCGACATCGGCGGCGGTGCCTCCATCATGGGCACCTTGTCCGGTGGCGGCAAGCTGCGCAATTCCATCGGCGAGCACTCGCTGCTCGGCGCCAACGCCGGTATCGGCATCTCTCTGGGCGATAACTGCACCGTCGAAGCCGGTCTGTACATCACCGCCGGCACTAAGATCACCATCTGGGACAAGGCCAAGGCCGCCGCTGGCGAACCGCTGGAAGTGGTCAAGGGTGCTGAGCTCTCCGGCAAAGACAACATTCTGTTTATCCGCAACTCGGTGAACGGCCGCATCGAAGCCCGCTACCGCAAGGTGGGAATTGAGCTCAACGCCAAGCTGCACAAGAACTGAAATTGAAATAACGGAGCGTTATCTTCGTTGCCCCTCGGTCGACGTACCTTCGTACGCCTTCCCTCGGTGCGCCTCGATACCGCACACATTATTTCAATTTCAGAACTAGCCCTGCTAGTTCTTATGCAGCCGTCGCAGCATAGCTGGTTTGCGCTGTACATATAGAAAGCGCCTCACTGGAATCTCCAGCGAAGCGCTTTCTCAAACCAACAATCACCGCTCGTCCATCGGCACGAAATCGCGCTCGACCGGACCGGTGTAGACCTGGCGTGGGCGGCCGATCTTGGTATTCGGGTCGGCCAACATCTCACGGTACTGCGCAATCCAACCGGGAATGCGGCCCAGCGCGAACAGCGTGGTGAACATGGCCGGATCGAAGCCGATCGCCCGATAAATCAAGCCCGTGTAGAAGTCGACGTTCGGATACAGGTTGCGCGATACGAAATATTCGTCATTCAGCGCAATATCTTCAAGCTCGGTGGCCACGGCGAACAGCGCGCGCTCGTCAGACGGCAGCTTCTGCGTATCTTCGCGCTCCATGATCTTTTCCAGATACTTCCTGGCAATCGCCGCGCGCGGATCATACGACTTGTATACACGGTGGCCAAGGCCGGAAATCTTCTGGCCATTCTCCTTGGCATCACGCACGAACTCGGCCACAGACTTGCCGGAATCACGAATCGCCTTCAATTGGCGCAGTACGGCCTCATTCGCACCACCATGCAACGGACCAGACAGCGCATTGACGCCAGCGGCCACCGCCGAATACAGGTTGGCGTGGGCGGAACCGGCGATACGCACCACCGAGGTCGAGCAGTTCTGCTCATGGTCGGCATGAATAATCAACAAACGACCCAAAGCATGCACATACAGCGGGTCGGATTCAAACGGCTCGTACGGCACAGCGAAGCACATGCGCAGGAAGTCGTCCACATAGCCGCGCGCGTAATCGGGGTACAGCATCGGCTCATCGCGACGACGGCGGAAGATGTACGACACAATCGTACGGGCCTTGGCCATGATGATCTTGGCGGCCTCATCAAGCTGGTCGTTGTCAGAAATATCGGTGGTGTCCGGGTAGAACGTGGCCAGCGCATTGATGGCGGAGGCAAGCACGCTCATCGGGTGAGCGGAGCGCGGGAACGAACCCATGAAGGTACGGAAGTCTTCGCCAACCATCGTCTTGTGATTGATGTCCGCACAGAACTGCTCATACTCAGCCCTGCTCGGCAGCTCGCCGTGGCGCAGCAGCCACGCCACCTCCAGAAAATCGGAGTTCTCGCACAGTTGCTCGATGGGGTAACCGCAGTAGCGCAAAATCGAATGCTTGCCGTCGATGTAGGTGATTTTCGATTCGCACTGCGCGGTGGTGAGGAATCCGGGATCAAGCGTTACCCAGCCATCGTTGCGCAGTTTGGAAACGACGATGCCATCCGGCCCTGCACTAGCCTTAACCACGGGCAGGTTGAACTTGTTCGAATCGACATCAAGTTGTGCCGTTGCCATTCGCGCACCTTCCTCTTCATGAACCACTTACCCCAAACATTAACGTTCACGCGTTCGCGAACACTAGTGTTCGGTACTCTATGTCTTCTGTGTTACCGCTGGCGAATGCCGGTCGATACACGAAAGCCGAAGTGCGCTCATGCTATCAAAGCAAACGCACTTCGGCTTGTTACGTCTCGAATTCGCGGGAAAACCGCGAACAGACGGACGGCTAATGAGACGCTGATCGCCCATCACAGGCCAATCAGGCACCTACCATACGCCAAACGCCGATCAGAGGTTGGTGCGATCGGTGAAGACGATCGGGCCGTTCTCGGTGATGGCGATGGTGTGCTCGGAGTGGGCGCCGCGCGAGCCGTCGGAGGCACGCAGGGTCCAGCCGTCCTTCGGATCCTGGAAGATCTCGTCGGTGGTCTTGAGGAACCACGGTTCGATGGCGATGACCAGGCCTTCGCGCAGCTTGTAGCCGTGGTGGGCGCGGCCGTCGTTCGGCACGTGCGGGTCGCCGTGCATGATGTGGCCCACGCCGTGACCGCCGAACTCGAGGTTGATCGGGTAGCCGTATTCGCGCGCGACGTCGCCGATGGTGTTGGAGATGTCGCCGAGACGGTTGCCGGGCTTGGCCACGTCGATGGCGGCGGCGAGCGCTTCCTCAGTGCACTTGATGATGCGCAGGTCTTCGGGGTCCGGGTCTTTGCCGACCACGAAGCTGACGGCGGAATCGGCCACCCAGCCGTCCACAGAGATGGCGAGATCGAGGGAGACGAGGTCGCCGTCCTTCAGGCTGTAGTCGTACGGCACGCCGTGCAGCACGGCGTCGTTGACGGAGGTGCAGATGTAGTGGGCGAACGGGCCGGTGCCGAAGTCAGGAGCGTAGTCAACATAGCAGGATTCGGCGCCCTTGCGGTCCACGATCTTCTTGTGGACGAACTCGTCGATTTCGAGCAGGTTGGTACCAACTTTGGTGGTCTCCTGCAGTTCCTTCAGAATGCCGCCGACAAAACGACCAGCCGGCTTCATTTCCTCGATTTCACGAGGGGTTTTCAGTTCGATCATGAGATTCTTTCTACCTTGTTGAGACTTGTTCTCAACTCTAGACCAGCCCGAGGTCAACCGCCAGAAGCCTACCTGAAATCCACTCGCAGCCCATTAATGGCCAAGGCCGAGAAAAAGCGCCCGGCAGCACATAGCCTGCACGGGCGCTTTGGATTGATTGTCTGGGGACTGGTTGCATGAAGCGTGAGATTACTTGCGACGCTTGCCGAAAGTGAACGCGCGAATCACTGAAGTAATCCCCATCACCACCATGGCGCATCCGCCGAAGATAATCATGAATACGGCGGAGCTCAGCGGGCTCATCAGCACCACGAAGCCGGCGATAATCGAGATGATGGCATAGGCGATGGCCCAGCCGGAATGCGGGATACGCCACGATTCAACCAGCGACAGCACGCCTTCCATAATCCATCCGAAACCGACCATCAAAGTAATGAGTAATGCCAGCGTCTGACCGGTCATGCCGTAGTTGCGCACAACCACCACGCCGCCAAAGGTCAGCAGAATGCCGACGAACACGTCCAGCACACGCCAGCCGCCCGGCAGACCCGGCTCCACGAGAGCGCTGACGATGCGCACCACGCCGGAAATCACGAAATACACGCCGAGCAACAATGCGGCCAAAGCCAGCGTCTTGTTCGGCACCAGCAACAGCGCAGCGCCCAAGGCGATGGCGGCCACGCCCACCACGCCGTAAATGATGCGAATCTTGGTCTTGGCTTTTTCCGGCAGCCATTCCTCGATCAGGCGGAATGGACTGAAATTGCCGACATACCAGTTGGTCTGCTGCCAGCCGGGTTGACTTTGATCGCCCCATGGACCATTCGGCTGCCCGTCCGCTTGGCTATTCGATTGGCCGTCCGCCTGATACCGCCGACCGTCCGGCCCCCATGCCGGCTGGCCGTTCGGGCCATAGTTCGGATTGTAGGCGTACGGGCCGTAGTACGGGTTCTGGTTCGGTTCGCCTTGTGGCTGGCCGTTCTGCGCATGCTGATTCTGAGTGTCTTGCGCTCCCGGCGCACCTTGCGGAGGATATTGGCCGCCATGATTGCTGTCATACGCACCATACTGCGGTTGGCCCGGTTGACCCGCCGGATTCGGCTGGTTCGGCTGGCTCTGGTTGGGCTGGCCCGTCTGGCCATTCCACTGGTCCTCGTTCGGATTGCTCATCGTAACTCCTTAGCTCAAGGTCCATGTTCAGATTCCACATACTATGATAGACAAGTTGTCTAATTTGAACCATCACCACAATTAGGCAATCTGTCTAGTTCACTGACAGCGCAATGCCCATAACGCAATATCTGCACCATCAACGCTTCTCCCCCGCCGCGATTAGGCTTAGGGCCATGACCAACGAAACCGAAACGCTGACGTCGGGCATCGACCCGGCATCGTTCTCCTCCGTCATCAAGCCGACCAACGACCTGTTCCGCTACGTGAATGGCCCATGGATCGACACCTACCGATTGCCCGACGATCGTTCGCGCTACGGCTCCTTCGACAAGCTTGCCGAAGACGCCGAAAACCAAGTACGCGACATCCTCGACGCCGACGACTGCCCGGCTGTCAAGTCTGAGGCCCTGTACCGCTCATTCCTCAACACCGACGCCATAGAGGCCGCCGGGCTTGACCCAATCCGCGACGAGCTTGACCTCATCGATTCCGCCATCGACAAGGCCGCACTCACGCGCGTGCTCGGCACGATCAACCCAGCCGGCGGCCCCGATCTGTTCGGCTTGGCCGTTTACGGCGACCCGGGCGACCCGGACCGCAACATCGCCCACCTTGAGCAGGCCGGCCTTTGTCTGCCGGATGAAGCCTACTATCGCGAGGATCACTACGCTCCCGTGCGCGAAGCATACGTGGCGATGGTCGCCACCCAGCTGGTGAACGCCGGATACGCGCCCGCCGCCGAGTCCAACGGTGGCGATGAGCTGCCGTCCAACACCGGCGATGACGAGAGCAACGCTCCCGCCACGGTTCCCAGCGAAGCCGCGCTCGGCATGGCCCGCCACTTCCTTGCCGTGGAAACCAAGATCGCCGCCAACCATTGGGACAATGTGGCCACGCGCGACTCGGTGAAGACCTACAACCCCACCGATTACGCCGATCTGGCCGCCACGCTGAAAAACTTCGATCTCGGTTCTTGGATCGACGCTTGGCAGACCGCTTATGACGCCACCGAAGCCGCCAAGGCTCAGCCGATTGATTTCAAGTCTGTGTTCGCGCGCGTCATTGTGCACGAGCCGAGCTTCCTCACTGGTCTTGATGCGTTCTGGGCCGAGGCCGATCTGGCCGACCTTAAGCTGTGGGCCCGTGTTCACATGATTCTGGGCTTCGCCTCCTCCCTGTCTCGCGACTTCGACACCACCAACTTTGACTTCTACGGCAAGGTGCTCTCCGGTGCCAAGAAGCAGCGCGATCGTTGGAAGCGCGCGGTGAGCCTGGTCAACGGCATTTGTGGTGAAGATGTGGGCCGCGAATACGTGCGCCTGCACTTCCCCGAAAGCTCGAAGCGCCGCATGGAAGAGCTGGTCGCCAATCTGATTGACGCCTACCGCGTGTCCATCACCAATTCCGATTGGCTGGGCGAGGACACCAAGGCCAAGGCTCTGGAGAAGATCTCCAAGTTCACGCCGAAGATCGGCTACACCAACCACTGGCGCGATTATTCGGCGCTGAGTGTTTCCGCGGATGCGCTGCCCGCCGAGAACGCCAAGGCCGCGAACCTGTACGAGACCGGCTATCAGCTGGCCAAGGTCGGCAAGTCGGTCGACAAGGACGAATGGCTGATGAATCCGCAGACGGTGAACGCCTACTACGAGCCGAGCATGAACGTCATCGTGTTCCCGGCCGCGATTCTGCAGCCCCCGTTCTTCGACCCGAAGGCCGAGGATGCGGCGAATTATGGCGGCATCGGCGCAGTGATCGGCCACGAGATCGGCCATGGCTTCGACGATCAGGGTTCGCAGTACGACGGCGACGGCAAGCTCAACAACTGGTGGACCGACGAGGATCGCAAGAACTTCGAGGCCCGTACCGGCGCATTGATCGCCCAGTACAACAGCTTTGTGCCGCTGCAGCTGGCCGAGAAGTACGCTGACGAGCCTGATAAGGCACCGCACGTGAACGGCGCGCTGACCATCGGCGAGAATATCGGCGATTTGGGCGGCGTGAACATCGCGCTCAAGGCGTATGCATTCGCGCTCGGCAAGGCGGCAGGTAAGTCCGACGCCAAAGAAGACGGCTCCCCCGCCGCCATCAAGGCACTGCTCGATACCGCCCCCGAAATGGACGGATTCACCGGCCTGCAGCGCTTCTTCCTGAGCTACGCCTCCATCTGGCGCACCAAGAACCGCGACGAGCTGGCCGAACAGTACCTGCAGATCGACCCGCATTCTCCGGCCGAATTCCGCACCAACGGCATCGCCAGCAACGTGGACCTCTTCTACGATGCCTTTGGCGTGACCGAAGGCGACGCCATGTGGCTCGCGCCCAAGGACCGTGTGCGTATTTGGTAATCCCCGTTATGTAAAGGAAAACCGCTGTGTTTGCCTCGATTACAGGCGAACACAGCGGTTTTTCATGATGTATGGTTGGCACTCAGAATTCGGAATCACTGGGATTGGAAGATTCGGCGAGACCGTCGACGTAGGTTTGTTGGGCCACGGGCTGTGGTTGATTGGTGTCGGCGTCCGGTTGCGACATGACGGCATCGGCCACGGCCGCGGACTCGGTTGATGGCGACGGCGATTGGCCGGAATCGGAGGTGACCCCAAATTCGACGGGGCCAGATTCCGACGAGGTCGCATACGGGTCAATACCCACACCGGATGCGGCACCGCCCGCGCCATATTGCGTTGGCCTAACGTACGGCGACGATGCTCGTTGCCCGTTTCCGCCATCCATACCTTCGACGGCACCGTTGGCATTGCCGTTACCGTTGCCACCATTGCCTCCGTTCCCATTACCGGCACGCTGTGGCTTGATCAGCGACGTGGTGCCGAAGGTCAGGTCATGCCCAATGTTGGTGGCTTCGAGAACGGTTCTACTGCGCGGTTCGCCTTGCTCATTGGTCCACTGCTCGGTGATGAGTGAGCCGACCACAATGATGCGGTCACCGCGGCGAACCGAACTGGCGGCGTTCACGGCCAAAGCACGGAACGCTTTGACGCCCACCCATGCGGTTCCGTAATCCTCCCATTGTCTGGTAGTCGGGTTGAGTCGACTGCGCGTGCTGCCCATACGGAATGTCAGCACGCGGAAGCTCTCGGTTCCGCCTAGTGTCGGATCACCGGCCACAAAGCCGGTGACGGTCACTGCTGCTTGTTGATTTGCCATGATCGGTCCTTTCCTCGGCCTGCTGGCCTGTTGTTTGGATGTGGACCGCCGGAGCCTGTCTCCGGCTTCATTGCCGGCTTGCACGCCCCAGCGGTACCTCCACTGTGAGGCATGACGTTTGAAGTGCACAAGGGCAACTGGCAAATGTGGATACTGTGACGCAGTTGAATTTTTAAGAATGTGGATAAGTTTCGGTTATCCACAGCAAAGCGCCATTCTGCGACTGGGCAGAATGGCGCTTGATGCGATTAACGCCGAGGCTGAGTAAGTGGGACTCAACTGAGGGCGGCGAAGCGCTCGGCGAGCGCGTCGGCGGCTTCGGCGGCGGGCACGGCGACCTTGTTTTCGCCGTTGCGGTCGCGCAGTTCGATGGTGCCGTCGTTGACGTAATCGCGGCCGACCACGGCGACCAGCGGCACGCCGATCAGCTCGGCATCCTTGAACTTGACGCCCGGAGACACCTTCTTGCGGTCATCGTAAATAACCTCAAGGCCCTTGGCTTCAAGCTCGGCGACCAGCTTCTCGGCACCTTCAAACGCCACGGCGTCCTTGCCGGTGGCCACCACGTGCACGGCAGCCGGGGCAATCACGGACGGCCAAGCCAAGCCGGCTTCGTCGTGGTGTGTTTCGGCGATGCAGGCCAGCACGCGGGAAACACCGATGCCATAGCAGCCCATCCACACCGGCACGGCCTTGCCGTTCTGGTCGAGCACCTTCAGGTCCAGTGCCTTGGAGTACTTGAGACCCAGCTGGAACACCTGACCGATTTCCACACCACGCTCGAAGCTCAACGGACCGGAACCATCCGGGCTCATGTCGCCGTGGCGAACCTCAACGGCTTCCACCACGCCGTCGACCTTGAAGTCACGGCCGTACACCAGGTTGTAGTAGTCGACCTCGTTCTCATCGGCACCAGTGAACCAAGCGGAACCCTTGACCACGTGCGCGTCGATCAGGTAGCGAACCGGGTTCTTCACGCCAGCAGCCTCGGCCTGCGGGCCAAGCACCATCGGTCCGATGTAACCGGGCACCAGTTCGGGGTGCTGCTTCAGGTCTTCCTCAGTGGCTTCCTCAAGTTCGGCGGGCGCGAACTGGGCTTCCAGTCTCTTCATATCCACCGTACGGTCGCCGGGCACGCCGACGACAATCACTTCACGCCACGGCTCGTCATGCTCTTCATCCTCAGGGTGCTTGACGGTGATCACCACGTTCTTGAGGATGTCGGAAGCCTGCCATTCACGGCCATCAGTACGCGGGTGGTCGGCGTTGGCACGCTCGATCATGTTATCGATGGTCTTGGCATCCGGGGTGGCTTCCTTGGAAGCGGCGGGAGTGGTGGAAGCATCGATTTCCGGTAGTTCCGGAGTGCTCAGGGCCTCCACATTCCATGCCTTGCCGGAAGGTGCCAGCGCGAAGGTATCTTCGCCGATCGGCATCGGAGCCAGGAACTCCTCGGATGCGGAGCCGCCCATCGGGCCGGACATGGCGAACACAGGTACGTACTTCAGGTCAAGACGCTGGAAGATACGCTCGTAAGCGCCGCGCTCGTCATAGTAGGCCTTGCGCATGCCTTCTTCATCGATGGTGAAGGAGTAGGCGTCCTTCATGACGAATTCACGACCACGGATCAGGCCGGCGCGCGGACGGAACTCGTCGCGGTACTTGGTCTGGATCTGGTACAGGGTGACGGGCAGGTCCTTGTAAGAGGAGTACATGTCCTTGACCAGAAGGGTGAACATCTCCTCGTGGGTGGGGGCCAGCAGGTAATCGGCCTCGTGGCGATCCTTCAAACGGAAGATGTTATCGCCGTACTCCTCCCAGCGATGGGTGGCCTCGTAGGGTTCGCGCGGCAGCAGGGCCGGGAAGTGCACTTCCTGGGCGCCGATGCCGTTGATCTCCTCGCGGATGATGGCCTCGATCTTGTTCAGCACGCGCAGACCGAGCGGCAGCCAGGTCCAGATACCGGGTGCGGCCTTGCGGATATAGCCGGCGCGCTGCAGCAGCTTGGCCGAATCGACATCGGCATCAGCGGGGTCCTCGCGCAGGGTGCGCAGGAACATGGTTGACATACGAAGGGTATTGGAAGTCATGTGTTCCAAGATATTCGCGTGAACCGACAAGCCCGCCTGCTATTCGCACTATTCCGGCCTTCATCTTGGCATTCGGACTCATTCGTACAACAATGATGGCTAGAAGGGTAGGAGGGCACGATGACGCGGCCGACCGAGAAACAGGGGAATCATGCAATAACAATTGGCTCTGTATTCCTGGCAATATGCCAGCATTACAGAGCCAAAACTATGCGACATGGGGGTAGACGCTATACGGCCGTCAATTACATATGAAGATGCTTGTTTTCTAAGCATTCTCATCGTCAGCCGCCGCACCTGTTCCTTTGTCATGCGCTGCAATGATGGCTTTCAGTGAGATGATCTGATTCTCCAGCTGAGCGATATACCGAATCTGCTGAACAATCAACGTGTCTCGCACATCGAAACGGCGCAGACTATATTCGCCAGGAACATTCGGCAACGCACCATCGAATTGCGGCAGTTCCGTAACAAGTCGGGCATTGGCATCCACGCTGCTATAAGCACTGTTTGGCTGATCATCTTCTGGCTCAGCACTTAGTATGGCGTCTTTGTTTTCTTTCCACCGGCTAAACGCACGTCCGATACGTTTATATCCGACCAATTCCGGAGGCAACCCCGCCTCACGGAACAGCTTGACCGGAGACTCCCCATTCAGGTATCGTCTCAGGCTCTCGCGCTTGAACGCAGCCGAATATGTGATACGGCTCGTAGTTGCGCGGTCCACGGCTGCCGTGGATTGCAAATACGCTACCTCCTGCTGTGTGAATCTTCCGCCCCTTGTAGACATAATGCTATCTCCCGACCTGAGACCTATGATGACCTGTAATAGTCACAACAACAAATAGGCACAGATACGACGGAATCGGCCCCGCATCCAATAAGGCGCAAGAGGCCGATTCAATCATCTGTTGTCATCGTTCAGTCTTTGCAGGCTGAACGATGACAGTTAATTGCACAAGCTCACGCGTTGAGTGCGCGCTTGGTGGAGCGGGACTTGGCGAACACGGTCGCGGCAACACCGGCGAGGAGCACGGCGACCACGGTGAACAGCATGGTACCGGCGGCACCGGTGAGCGGCAGCTGGGTGATGGACTTGACGTTCAAGACCGTCTTGTCGGTCGTGTTGACCTGATGGAGATTGTCAACGGTCAGAGTGCCCTCGCCGCCGTCCTTGCCGATGGTCACGGTGAAGGTGACCTTGAAGTTCTCGGCGTAACCGGTCGGGGCCTTGGTCTCCTGAACGGTGTAGACGCCTTCGGCGAGGCCGCGGACAGCGACCTTGCCAAGGGTCTTCTGTGCTCCCTTGCCGTCGGCTGAGGTCAGGGTCTCGCTACCGTTGGTGGCGTCCGGGTAGTAGACGCCGTTGGCGTCCTGGGAGAACTTGATGAAGGTCTTGCCTTTATCAGCGGAAACCTTGAACTCGGCACCGGCCAGACCCTCGGCGTCGTTGCCGACACCGATCTTGGTGAAGTCGAACTTGCCGAGCTTCTTGACGACAGTCGTGCCTTCGCCGGTCTGGTCGTTATTGTTCTTCACGGTGGCCGTGTTGGTCACCTGGTCGACGGCGTCAGAGGTCACGACGCCCTGGTAGGTCACCTGGATGGTCTTGCCGGCGTAGTCCTTCACGTTCGGGAACGCGATGGTCGTCACGGTGCCGTTCACGGCGGAGGCGGAACCTTCCTGGGTCAGCGTGTAGTCGGTGTCCTTGGCCAGGGTCTTGTCGGTGCCGTCGGTGTTGCCTTTCTTGACGACGACCGTGAAGTTGGCGTTGTCCTCGGCCACGTTGAGGCCCTTGGATGCGGCATCGGTGATGGTGTACTTGTAGGTGTCGTAGCCGGCTGCCGCGGGCGGGACGACGGCGGTGATCGTGTAGTTCACGGTGTCGCCCACGTTCACGGTGCCCTTGCCGTCAGCCGTCTTGGTCGGCGGCGTCGGGACGTTCTCGTCCTTGGCGTTGAACTGGCCCAGCGTGTCGATGTTGTGCTGGCCGTCCTCGGTGTTCAGCGTGATCTTCGTGTAGGTCTTGCCACCGTTGGTGATCTGGGTGGCGACCAAAGCGGACTTGCCGGCCGTCTTTGCCGTGCTGGTCACGAGGAACCAGCCCTCGGTGGCGGTGATCACGCCGTTCACGGCGGCAGTGCCCTGCTCGCCCGCGGGGATGCGCTTCGTCAGCTCGTCGGTGAACCTACGGGCGGTGGCGGCATCGAACGTGGCCACGTACGCGGCCGGGTTCTCGGCGTACTCGGCGGGAACATCGTTCTGCTGGCCGCCGTTGGCCGCGTCGGCCGCCTGGTACACGGCGTCCTTCCACGCGGCGACGGTGTTCACTTCGACGGACGTGGCATTCGGGGCCGTGCCCTGGACGTTATCGAACGTGGCGAACTTGTAACCCGTGTACGTGTAACCCGCCTGGGCGTTGTTCACCGTAATCGTGGCCTGGTCAGTATCCGCCGCGTTGGCGGCGGTGGCGCCGAACGCCATGCCGCCCAACAGGGTCGCCGCCGCAGCGACGCCCGCGAAAAGCTTCCTCAACTTCATGAGAAACCCTCTCTTCCTTAACTTGTTTACTACTTGTTTTCTGCAATCACGGAGGCCGCAGCCCCATAGCAGGGCCTCCGCGATCCGCAAATCCTTATTGTTTTTTCGGGGAGGGAAGCCTTCATTGACTCCCCTCAGTCCGCCTTCGGCGGCCAGCTCCCCTCAGCGAGAGGAGCCAAAACCACCTCAAGTTTCTTGAAATCAGACCAGCTGACGCTTACGCCAGACCGTATAGCTCGCAGCAGCCAGCAGAGCCATCAAGCCCAGGCCACCGCCATACACCAGCCAGTCACGGGCAGACTTGCCACCAGTCAGAGGCAGGCTCGACACGGCCACGTACGTGTTGGTGAAGTCGGCCGACGTGGGCTTGTCCGTCTTGTCGGAATCATCGTCGGCGTACACGTATTCGACCTTGGTCTCGTAGCCGGAGCCATCAGTCTTCTTACTCACCGTGACCCTGACGGTCACCGCATCCGTGTCGTACTTCCAGCCCGCGGACTTGCCCGACTGGTCCTCGGAAACCGTGAACTTGTAGACGGCCGGAGTCGTACCGGTCGGGGCCTTGAGCTGCAACGTCGAACCATCGGGGAACTTGGCATCCGCCGGGGTACCGGTGGCCTGCAAGTCGGCCTTGGACGCGGTGGCGATCAACGAGCCGTTGCTATCCTTCGGCCAGGTCACGCCATCCTGGCATGCGGCGTTACCCGTGGCGCAGGTCAGGTTGAACGTGAAGTCCTCGGACGCGGCGGCACCCTGCACGGTCTTGCGCACCTTGACGTTCGCATTGACGTCAAGATCGACACGGTTCAACGTGTTCGTGATAGCCACGTCATATGTCTTGACATTGTCGAACTTCGTCATGTTCGGCTCGGCTTCCCACAGTTCGCCGGCGGTGATGGTCACCGTCTGGCTCTGGCTGTAGGACGCCGTGTAACCGTCTACATTGGTTTCTTCCACAAAGTAGGCGCCTGGGGCCAAGTTCCCCAAGGAACCAGTCCAGCCACCATCCTTGGTCAGGGTAAGGGTATCGACCTTCTGGCTGTCGTCGGCATGGTAACCCTTGTAGATGTTGACCGTCACATTCGAGCCATCCTTTGGCTCGGAATCGGTCGGATCCCAGTTCTTGGTCACCTGGATCTTGCCGGTCTTCACCTGCAGGACGGGGTGGTCATACTCCACGGAACCCGGGGTCTCGGTCTTATGGTCGCCGACCTGATTGACCGCGGTATACGTCAGCTTCGCGCCGTGATCAGCGTTCGAATGGAAGCCAGGCTTGCCGGAAGAGGTGTCGTTATTCGGCGCATCGGTGCCGGAATCGCCCGTCACTGTGCCGTAGCCGGTCGAATTGCCATCAGTCTGCTTGTTGGTGGCGTAATCGTCATAGGCCTTCTGCGTCGGCCTGACCTTGAATGTGACCGTATACGTCACACCATCCTGAAGCTCATAGCCGTCCACGAACGTGACCTTCACCGTCTTGCCCGAAACGGTAACCGTGTAATCGCTCTTGTTGAGATCGACACTATTACCGCCTTTAGATGCAGTCACCGTCACATCATTCGAGCCAAAGTTAGCACTAGCGAACTCCGCGTAATCCGACAGCGTATCGGTGATGGACACGTTCTTGTACGAAGAATGCTTCTCGATCTGCCCGATGATCGCGTTAAACGCCTTGTTCAGGCCTTCCTCGTCCGCGGCGCTGAAATAGGTACCCGCCGTCCGCTCAGCGAAGTCACTCATCTTGTCCGGATCGGAGGACACGCCAACCGAGAACAATGTCGCATCGCCGCGCTTATTAGCTTCGGCAACGGCGGCGTTGAAATTCCGGTTGGACGGGTCGGAGCCGCCTGTACCACATAGATATACTCGATTCCCATCTATCCGTTGATCTTTGCAATCCTTAGTGTAACCATTCGCCGAATCACGGTACGTCGGGTCACCGTCGGACATGAACACGATGTACTTTTTCACATCCTTACGGTTGGAAGACGCCAACAGAGTGTTGGCCCGCTTCAACGCGGCCTCCCAATTCGTACCACCATCGGCGCGCAGACCATTAACAGTACTGGTTATGCCCGCTGCAGTGTCAGTGAAGTTCGACACCGTGCCCGCCGTCGTCGAGAAGGAGACCAATGCCATCTGGATATTCTTATCCTTGCCGGCAGCCTTATTCTCCGCCGTCAGCAACTGTTCCGCCATGCTGTTGACGGCAGCTTTCGCAACCTGAAGACGAGTTTGGCTACCCATCCCGTTGCTCATGGAACCGGAGGTGTCGAACACCACGACGATGTCGGCCGGGGACACGGTCGTCTGCGACGAGCTGGACTGCGTGCCGGTCACGTTCAGTGACAGGTCATAGGTGCCATCATTGTTCGCCTTGATGTACTTGCGGTGCTCGGGCGCCGTGACGACCGTGTTCGTCACCGTGGTACGCGGCACATCACTGACCGCGACCTTCGTCGTGGTCGCAGAATCCTTCTCCTGCGTCACCTTGACCTGACCGCCGTTGGCGCTCACCGCATACTTGTCCTGAGCAACGTCGAGTTCCTTCACATAATACTTCGAGGACTCAGTGATCTTCTTCTCATCACTGCCCTTGAGCACGGCATACTGGCCGGCCTTGAGCGTGATCACACCGTCGGTCGCGGTCTGGGTTTCACCGACCTTGGTGCTGGTGGCGGTGTCGTACACGTCGTAATCGCCGGTGTACAGCTCGTAGTCGTCGCCCTCGCCGTCGTAGTTGACGTTGGCGTTGAACTTGAACTTGGTATCTGCAGAAACATCGCCCTCGGTCTCCTTGCCGATTTGAATCTGGCTGGAATCGATGGTCGGCAGGTTGAACCTGACCTTGCAGTTCGAGCTGCCCGCGCCACGCTCGAGGTAGAACATCTTCAACGTGTGGTTCCGGTAGGCCGTATTCCAGTCCCCGCCCAGCACCTCGCTCAGATTCCTGGGACGGCTGTTGCTGGCATGAGTGCCCAGCGCACCATTACTGTACGTGATCTTGCCGGTCGCGAAGTTGATGGAACCACCGTAGTTGTTGTGGATACCACCAAGGTCAAGCGCCAGCTTGCCGTCGAGGTACACCCACACATCATCATCGCCCTCGAACTCGAAGACCATGTCGTCGTTGTTGACTTTGCCATCCTTCGGCATCATGAACGTCGTGGAGACAGTCATGCCAAAGTAGTAGTTATTGTCCTTGTTCAGTCCATAACCATCAGTGCCATTGTAATTATGCGTGTTCGTGCTCAATGAATTGAATGGCATGAACGCACCGGCGTCATTCGGCAGACCGCCGTTATAGAAACGCCCGCCGTCATACAAATCGAACTTGTTGTCAGTGCTGTCGTATTGTGCGTAGTTCTTCGCGCTGTCGTACGTGTAATAGCCGTTTTTCTCCTGGAACAGGCCATCGACATCCGCGTGGCTCTCGGCCAAGCCATTGACATTGTTCTCCCCGCCGAACAGGTAGCCGAGCGACGTCGATCCACTCGCCAGCTGCGGATATCCGTCCCCAGTCAAATCCGAGGAGACGATGCCCTGATACAGGCCACCGTTATTGCCGGTCCAAGCGTTCAGACTACGACCGGCCACCGAATCAGTAGGGCCAAACGTGAACGGACGCATGATCCGATTACTGCCGGACGCGTAATTGATGTTGCCGTCCCTGCCGTTGGTGTTGTAATCGAACAGGTTGACCTTGATGCTGCCATTCGTGCTCGGCACATTACCGAGAATGCTCGGAAGCGCCTTACGCGCTGCCACGGCATCCACACTCGCCGGAGCCGGAGCAGCCTGCTTGGCCACAGCATCGCCGGACTGGGCAGTATCGGCATCCGCACCAGTTGAATCGCTCTTGGTATCAGCCTCAGACTCGCCAGACTCACCGGTCTTGTTACCGGAGGCACCATCGGTTGCCGGAGTCTCGGTAGTCTGCGTTTGCGTTGTTGACGTATCGCCAGACGTCGTGGGCTGCGAATCGCCATCCGCATAGGCGGCGACTCCCACTCCGGCGACGGTGCCCACCATCGCAACAGCTGCGATGATGCTTAAGAGGCACTTAAGGAGACCCCCCCCCGGAACATTTCTTGTAGCTTCTTCATCAGAATCAGACCTCTCCGCCCACGCCGTTTACGGCTTTTACCACACGCGGTCACGGCAATGTGACTACAGTTTCTTGTGCTGTGAGAAGAATAAAACGGTCCGACGACACGAATTGCCCCTATTTTCGGGGCAAAAAATAACCCCTTGAACCACCATCGACCTTGAGATTCCAAGAAACCCCCTTACCCCCGTCTTAAGGGTTTTCGGGCGTGTTGGATCCCCTCATTACTCCAGAAGCCCCCTCTCTTCAGACCACGGATGGTGATTTTTGCATACGACTATGCGAGAATCAATCTCCCACCATCTACCGGCCACTACAGTTCCACATGACGGGCAACGACCGTCATCGTCACGACCAACAGATATGCAGTTGGCAATGATCCGATACCAATCGCGTTCCACGAGTTTGGCCCGGCATTCAGGGTTTGGGCAATACGTGGTATCGCCTTCACGATCATGCACGTTGCCGGTGTACACATAATTGAGTCCCTCTTCGAGGGCGATGTCTCGGGCGTGGGTCAAGGTCTCGTGCGGGGTGGGCGGCACGTCCATCATGCGGTAGCTGGGGTGGAATGCGGAGAAGTGCAACGGCACGTCCGGGCCCAAGTGCTCGCGTATCCATGTACATTCAGCATGCAGCTGGGCGTCGTCATCGTTGAGTCCAGGGATGAGTAGCGTGGTGAGCTCCACCCACACGTGCTCGCCTTCTGGTGTGCGCGCCTCGTTGGTCGCATAATCGATGGTCTCGAGCACATCGGCCAGATGCGTGCCAGTCACCTTCCAATAAAATTCTTCGGTGAAGCCTTTGAGGTCGATGTTGGCGGCGTCCATGGCCGCGTAGAAGTCGGGCCAGGCTTCGGCGCTCATGTATCCGGCAGTCACGGCGATGGGATGAATGCCGAGCGCTCGGCAGGCTTCGGCCGTGTCGATGGCATATTCGGCGAACACGATCGGATCGTTATAGGTGAACGCCACCGAGTCGATGCCTCGGTCGGACGCGACCTGCGCGATTTTCTCCGGACTGGCTTCCACGCCGAGCCGTTCGAAGCTGCGGGCTTTGGCAATATCCCAGTTTTGGCAGAATCGGCAACCGGAATTGCAGCCAGCCGTGCCGAAACTCAGCACGCTGGAACCGGGGTGGAAGTGGTTCAACGGCTTCTTTTCCACTGGGTCCACGGCGAAGCCGGAGCTGCGGCCGTAGGTGTCGGAGACGATGAGTCCGTCATGGTTCGAGCGCACGAAGCAGAAGCCGCGTTGTCCGGGGCACAGCACGCAGCGGCGCGGGCATAGTTCACAGCGGGCGCGGTTAGTGCCGTCGTGGAATTGCGTTTGCCAGCGTCCTATGGCGGGATTGCGGCCATGCGTGGCTACCGTATAACCGTGCGATTCCCGATGACCACCCTCTGATTCTCGATGACCACCCTCCGGCGCTTCGCGCCATCTCCCGCCAGCGGGAGGAGCAGTAGGGGCAGTAGGCGAAGAACTATGGAGGCTCACACCGGTGGGTGAGAAAACAGTTGCTGTGTTAGTGCTCGGCATAGGCCGTCACCTCGTAGCGTTGGCAGTCGATTTCGCCATCGGTCCAGTCGTAGGACGGGCGGATGCCAGCCTTGGCGAGCAGATGAGAGGCGAAGTCATGCGAATCGGGCAGCTCATCCCACACTTGTGGCAGGAATGTGGCGCTGCGGCCACGACGGTCGGCGAGAATCAGACCGTCCCTGCCGGGGCGCAGTGCAGCCTCTAGTTCCATGCGTGATCGTACCGGGCGTTCGTCGTTTTCGTCGTCCCGTTTGAACGCATCAGTTCCAGGCCCGGACTGAGTAGGTACCAAGCTCTCGGTCTTCGAACCGGTGCTGCGCAAATCGACATCACGGGAGTTCACGGTAATCGGCTCGGGCTCGCCTAAGACGGATATCTCCATATTGAGTAACGGGTATTCCGCAGCGGTGACCGGGTTGAAACGTGGGTCACGGGTGGCGGCGTCCACCGCATGTGCAGCTATGTCCTTGCCGAGCGAACGGTAGGCGACCAGCGAACCGATGCAGCCGCGCAGTCGCCCGCTTCCGGTCCGCCCCACAAAGCACGCAACACATCGCCCACCTCTTGCGGCGTGGCGTCGCCCGCATTCAACGGCACAATAGTGAGGTCTGGACCAAGCACGGTTTGCAGGAACGGAATTTGTACTTCCACGGCATGCTCCTGCGCATGTGTGGGGTCATTGACAATCATTGCGGGAGCCGGTGCCCCGGACGAGCATGTGTACCGGAACGAAGCGGCTCATCGGAAGCCGATTCCAAGCCTAAATCTTTACGCTCAGCAACAACATCTATCGGCACCGTGCCCAGCGGCGTTTCAAACGCCGCTGCGGTAGAGCAAGCAACGCCTCGCACGGCCACACGGTGAGTCGGCCCCACGATTACCGCACGACTCACGCTCCCCCGCCCTCGTTCGAGCAAGGCATAAGCAAGCGCTGCTGTCGTACCGGAATAGACATAACCGGCGTGAGGCACGATTACGGCCTTCGGAACCCCCGCTGGAAGCGTGGGTTCCAACTGTTTCAGAAGCTCTCGGCCGTAATCCAGCTGATGGTTAATGAGTTGCTTGAGCGCTGTGCGGTAGGCGGGGTAGAACAAACCGGCCACCGCTGGCGGGCGTATTGCGCCAGCACCAGCTCGGGCGGCCCCGCGAACCTCATTGTTTTCACGAAATATCTCGGATAGCATCATAACTACCACCTCTTATTCCATGGTAGTCGCCCAATTCTTCAACGAAGGCATGCCAGCGGCGTCTACTTGCGTTTCGAGGGGCTGATTTCGCCTTTTGGGGACATCTACTTGCGTTTCAAGGGGCTGGTCATCCGCTAAATCGGAAGTAGAATCGGCTTCATGCCAACGTCATTCCGCCATTTTTGATCGTTGTCTACTTGGGCATCAGCCCCTTGAAACGGAGATAGATGTCCCGAAAACCCAAAATCAGCCCCTTGAAACGCAGAAACGCTCCAATTAGTAGTCATTCGATACATCGACCATCAGAACAAGGCAGCTTGGGCGAAGTCGTCATTGGGATTGGCGGCGAATTCGTCCGGCTCGGCGGGTTTGAACGCGTTTGCGCCTTCGTCGGCCAACTGGTCGGAGGCCGCGGCCGAGGCTTCGCGCAAGTCGCCGTCGAGTACCACGGCATCGGGCGAGACGAGGAACATGCGTTCGTTGACGCCAGCCAAATACAGTCCGCCCAGCGATTCGACTCGTGACAGCGCCACATATCCCATTCCCGGCGCGAAGGTGCGCTTCAGGTCCATGACCGCACGGTCGAGCGTCATGCCTTGCGATTTGTGGATGGTGATGCCCCACGCGCAACGCAGTGGCACTTGAGAGACGGAGGCGAGCACGGTGTCGCCGTCCATCATTTCCCATGTGGCCTGTTTCATGGTGACGATGTTGCCGTTTTCGAATTCCACGATCGGCCAGCCGCCCTTGTTTTCCTGCGCGAAGCCGCGCACGGTGCCGAGCGAGCCGTTGACGTACTGACGATCGGTGTCGTTGCGCAGGGCCATGACGGCCGCGCCCTCTTTGAGCACCAGTCGTTCGGGAGCCAGCATGTTCTTTTTGAGTCGGTCGACCAGGTTGGCGGGGCCAGCGGTTTCGGCATGGAACTCATGCGGTTCAAGCATTATTTGGTTCAGGCGCATGTCGTTGAGATTGTCGGCCTGCCGGTTCACCGGGAACAGGTGAACGGCGACCTGGCCGGGCTCGGGCAGTTTGCCCAGACGGGTGACGAGCACATCACGGTCGGACTGGGTCACGTCGCCTTCGCGAATGTCGGTGAGCACGGTCAGCAGTTCGCCGGTGTCCTGACGGTGCTGTTCGGTCAGATAGCAAATCACCGGGTTAAGTTCGGGCCACACCAGCGATTCGGTGATGAAGCCTTCCGGATTGAGCCCGGCACGGGCATACCGTTCTCGGCTGGAGATAAATTCGGGCGTGGGGGCGATGAGGTCGCGGTTGCGCCCGGACACCGAAACCGGCGGCAGTTGGAAGAAGTCGCCGGACAGCACGACCTGGATGCCGCCGAACGGGCGCGGGTCGCGGCGCACTTCGCGGCAGACCTGATCGACCATGTCGAACAACCATGCGTGCAGCATGGAGACCTCGTCGATGACGAGGATGTCCGTAGCCTGAATCTTGCGTTTGCGCCGGGATCTGATGAGTTTGAGCAGACTCGGGCTCAAGGCGGTGGCCACGCCGACGCCGCTCCACGAGTGGATAGTCTGGCCATTGATATGTGTGGAGGCGATGCCGGTAGACGCGGTGACAGCCACGCTGGCGCCATCGGCCCGAGCCTGACGGATGAACTCGTTCAAGACATAAGTCTTGCCGGCACCGGGCGCACCGGTCAGGAACACGTTCGCGCCGGCGTTCAGAATGTCCAAGGCTTCGGTTTGGCGCATATCAACCTCTCTAAGCTCCCCTCTGTGAGGGGAGCCAAGTACGGCGGACTACTTATTGAGAATGCTGGTGGCCACGATGTCGGCGACGATGGCCTTGGAGGCGGCATCGTCCGGGCCGGGTGCCGGAGCCATGAAGGCCTTGCGGTAGTAGCGCAGCTCGTCCAAAGACTCGATGATGTCGGCGAGGGCACGGTGGCCGCCGTTCTTCGGCGGACGGTTCTCGTAGACGGCCGGGTACCAGCGGCGGGCGAGCTCCTTCAGGGTGCTCACGTCCACGCTGCGGTAGTGCAGGTGGCTCATGAGGCCTGGCATGTAGTGGTCGAGGAACTTCTTGTCGGAGCCGATGGTGTTGCCGGCCAGCAGCGGGCGCACGCCTTCCGGCGTGAAGCGCAGCACGTATTCGGTGACCTTCTGCTCGGCCTCGGCCAGGCTCAGGCCATTCTCCCACTCGTTGATCAGGCCGGAACGGGTGTGCATCTGGCGCACGAAATCGTTCATATGGTTCACGGCCTTCTCGGACGGCTTGATGACGTAATCCACGCCCTCGTCCAGCACATTCAAATCGAAATCAGTGGGCACTACGGACACCTCGACCAGTTCGTCGCCGCCGAAGATATCCAAGCCCGTCATTTCGCAGTCAATCCAAATCAGGCGCGAATCCTTTGCGCTGTAAGTTTCTGCATCATGGCTGTCGACCATGGTAAGCCTCTTTTCGTCATGTCACCCGTTATTACAAGAACAGTTCAGACTATACCCCAGCGCATACAAGCTATCTCGAGCCACATACGCGAAAAGGGCCTGCATAAGCAGACCCTTTTCACAAGGAATCAACCCCTAGCTAACGCAAGCTAGCGGGCATCAACCGATCAGTTGTTGTGGAAGCCGGAGTAGTTCGGGGCTTCGGCGGTCATCACGATATCGTGCGGGTGCGATTCGCGCAGACCGGCGTCGGTGATGCGGATGAACTTGCCACGCTCCGGCATCTCAGCGATGTTGTGGGCGCCGATGTAGAACATGGACTGGTGCAGGCCACCGAGCATCTGGTAGAGCACGGCGTTCAGCGGTCCGCGGTACGGCACTTCGCCTTCCACGCCTTCCGGCACGACCTTGTCGCTGGAGGTCACGTCGGCCTGGAAGTAGCGGTCCTTGGAGTAGGACTTCTTGCCGCGCGGGGCCATGGCACCGAGGGAGCCCATGCCACGGTACAGCTTGTACTGCTTGCCGTGCAGGAGCACCTTCTCGCCCGGGGCTTCCTCACAGCCAGCGAGCGTGCCGCCGAGCATCACGGAGGAGGCGCCGGCCACGAGGGCCTTGGCGATGTCACCGGAGTAGTGGATGCCACCGTCGGCGATGCAGGGCACGCCAGCGGCACGGCAGGCCTGGGCGGCCTCGTACACGGCGGTGAGCTGCGGGACACCGACACCGGCAACGATACGGGTGGTGCAGATGGAGCCGGGGCCAATACCGACCTTGACGGCGTCCGCGCCAGCCTCAATCATGGCCTGAGCACCGGAGCGGGTGCCGACGTTGCCGCCGATGATCTGCACGCCGTCGAAGGCGGAGTCGTGCTTCAGGCGGGAAATCATGTCGAGTGCCAGACGGGCCTCACCGTTGGCGGTGTCGACCACGAGCACGTCCACGCCAGCCTCCATCAGAGCGGAGGCACGCTGCCAGGCGTCGCCGAGGAAGCCGACGCCGGCGGCCACGCGCAGACGACCCTGCTCATCCTTGGTGGCGTCCGGGTACTGCTCGGTCTTGACGAAGTCCTTGACGGTGATCAGGCCGG
>OATN01000057.1_pt1 | contig 66705 bp, 53 predicted proteins | sample 1501211 | NCBI WGS metagenome assembly OATN01 (sample SAMEA2579978, study PRJEB22360) | human gut metagenome | reverse complement strand
TCTTCGTCGAGATCTACCCCTCCTTTTATCAGCAGTGCCAGCGGCAGCCGTATTTATGATATTGATAACAACGAATATATCGACTATGTGTTGAGCTGGGGACCTATGATCTTGGGCCATGCGAATCCAGAGGTTATCGCGAGCCTACAAGAGGCTATTCCTCGCGGTACTAGCTATGGTGCGCCTACATTACTAGAAACAGAATTGGCTAAAAAGATACAAGCCTTCATGCCATCCATGGAGGTTATCCGCCTCGTAAACTCTGGTACAGAGGCTACCATGAGTGCCTTGCGCGTTGCTCGTGGCTATACTGGTCGCGATCGCATTGTAAAATTTGTAGGCTGTTACCATGGTCATAGCGATGCGCTATTGGTAAAAGCTGGCTCTGGCCTTGCTACCTTTGGTGTGCCGGATAGCCCTGGTGTTCCTCAAGGCGTAGCTGAAAATACCATAACATTGCCATACAATGACTCTGAGGCGGTTCGTAAATTATTCGACGATATGGGCGATACTATTGCGGCTATCATCGTAGAACCTGTAGCTGGTAATATGGGCTGCGTACCTCCAGTACCTGGTTTCCTCGAAACCTTGCGCGAAGTAACTAAAGCTCACGGTGCTGTATTGATCTTTGACGAAGTTATGTGTGGCTTCCGCGCTAGCAGTGGAGGTGCTCAAAAACGTTACAATATTAAACCAGACCTTACATGCCTTGGTAAAATCGTTGGCGGCGGCATGCCACTTGCTGTATTCGGTGGCTCTCGTGAGATTATGAACCAAATTGCTCCAGCTGGTCCTATTTACCAAGCTGGTACATTGAGTGGTAACCCAATTGCCGTTACCTCTGGTTTGGCAACGCTTTCCATTTTGCAACGGGATCCAACGGTGTTTAAACAAGTAGAAGATACGACGATTGCCCTTTGCGAAGGCTTTGAACGTTTGGCGGCTCAATACAATGTGCCTGTTGTAGTTCAACGGGTAGGCTCTATGTTCACCATCTTCTTCACTGATAAACCGGTTAAGAACTTTGATGATGCAGCAGCTTGCAACGAAGAACAATTTAAAATGTTCTTCCACCATAACTTGAGCCAAGGTATTTACTATGCGCCAAGTCCTTATGAAAGTAACTTTGTTTCTATCTGCCATAAGAGCAGTGAAGTGGAACGTACATTAGCAGTTGCTGATGAAGCTTTCAAAAAAATCAGTGATACATTATTATAAGAAGTTATAGTTTGTAGTTGTTTATGTATCGATACAGGTGATGAACATGCAGTTTTACAAGAACTTAAAGCGTGCTCGCGTGCGCATGGGCAAAAGCCAAATCGAAGTAGCAAAGGCCGTAGGTATCAGTAATGCGGCGCTTTCAAACTACGAAACAGGGTATCGCGAACCAGATTTAGATACACTCTGTGCCCTGTCTCGCTATTATGGATTGACCTTGGATGAGCTGTTGGATGTAAATGGAGAACAACACGAGCCCATCTATGATCTCAGTCCTGTACTAAAAAATAAATACATCGCCTATAAAGGTGAAGTATTCGAGTTGAAAGACTCACAAAAACGTGCGCTCTTGCGCGAGCTAGATAATTTATTTACTAAATTCGAGAAATCAAAGGTAGAAGATAAAGATAGCAAGCCAAAAACGTACAAACATGGGAACCCTCATATCAATCGGGCTGGACTAGCTAACAGTGCGGGTAGTTTAGCGGCACGACGGAATCTAAAATAAAAAGCACCATCTATTTAGGGACTAAACGAAACATAAGTCGTCCCTCGATAGATGGTGCTTTTTTGCCGTATATAACAAAATATTCGTTGGTGGTATACGTTAGTTTAACATATAATTGAATTATAGACGTGGAATAAATATTTACTAGTCTTATAGGAGGCATTATGAAAGTATGGAGTGGTGTAAAATCTATATTAGAACGAACACCTTTTAGGGTTAAATTTTATATTGGTTTTATCTTGTTGGCATTCTTCATAATGGGACTTGTTACATTACATGCGTATATTAAAAGGCCGGAGCAAATACAAAAACTACGAGTATATGAACAAAAGTTAGCAAGTATATCTACGTATAAAGTAAGTGAGGAGCACTTTGCTACAGGTAGAAATGGACAGATATATGTTTTTAAAAACATATATGAAGGTGTTACGTTGGAATCAGTGAAGAATATGCTTTCAGAAGAAAAAATAGTATGGCGCGAAGTAAACGAGCGCCAGCTCATAGGATATGATCTAGATGATAAAGTTGAAATTGAAATCATACGAGATATAAAGACTAAGGCTATAATCGTTAAATTAGAAAAAGATAGGTAATGTAAATATTGTATTTAGTATGTATTATCTTAATTATATGGAGATTTAGTAGATAAATGGAGTTTTTTGATTCTTTAGTGAATTTATATAATATCAATTATGAGGTTAAAGGTACAATTCAGGCTATAGGATTTTTAATTGCATTTATTTGTATTCCTGAGTTGATTGGTAATCATGATAGTATAGAATCTTTTACTTCAGCTAAGCCTATAGTGAGATGTGTAGTAAGGATTATTTTGAGTATCTTCTTATTTTTTGCAATATTTACTTTGTTGGGGTTGCTGATGGATAATGGACTATTATAATTCACTAAGTAAAACGGGTTAATGATGAACGTATAGATTTTAAGCTAGAATAAATTAGTGAATAGAGGTATAAATATGATCTATTTTAAAAGTAAAAAAAGCTTAGATACATTTTTAATGGTCTTTATATTGGGTGCTGTTAAGGCATATAGACGAAATTATATTGACTTGACCATTCTAGAATATTACATATTTAGTATGTTAATTCGATTAATGTGTAGAAAAGCACATCTGTCCGATAAACTGTTAAATATAATTGGTGATGGGATGAGTTTAGAGGATGTTGATGAGTGGATGGCTCGTAGAATCCCTATACCAGCATTAAAGGATACGTTAGATGATATTGAATGCAGTAGTTGGATTGCTTTAATAGAACGGGAGTTAGAGGGGGATACTTTATCTGAAGCGTTAAAAATTTCTACACATGATGAAAAGAAGTTCGGTATCTATTTCTTTACCGATTATGTAGAGGAGATATTTTGGGCGTTGTTTTTGTTGGGGCTGTATGAAGTCTTACAAAAAACTGAATTCATTTCTGAATCAATCTTAAGTTGTATTAAACAGTCCTATTTGTCTGAAATATATACGCGTGAACGTATTCAGAATGAAGACTTTCAGGCATGTATTTCCAATTTACAGGAGATAGCCGATACTAATATATCCGGGCAATTAAGTAAAGATTTAATTAATATGAAAGCAAAACTAGCATCATTACAGGTATTATTACCATTTTATGATGTGAGTTTTGACAAGTTAAAAACAGGCATTGATTTAAAAGCCACTAAAGGGATGTTTTGGCAGATTAAAGTTTTAGGGGAGTTTATAGACTTAGGATTATAGATTCTAGAAGATTTTTAAGTTGTATATATACTTATGATTATTATTTAAGAAAACTAAGCTAGAAGGCTTTTCAAAAGAGGCATTATATAACTTTAGAAAAATGCTAATGAACTCAAACCATGGTGCTAAATACTAACAATAATCGCTGGTATTATTTAGGTTATGGACTAACATTTCTTGATTTAGATAAACATCGAATCATTACTAATGATGCTGTAAGAGGAATAGAAGATTCTCCGATGAAATTCCTAATAATTAATGTGAGGATATATGGATAGATATATTAATAAAATAAGAGATTTACTTATTGATTGTATGCCTGAACATTGGTATAAGGCTTATTTATATTTTGCTAGTACAGAAACTGGATCAATGACCTCAGCATATTACTATGTAAATATAATTTTAAATAATTAATAGGAGTACATATGAATATATACATTAATAAAATAAGAGATATATTAGTTGATTTAATGCCCAAGCATTGGTATAAAATTTATTTGTATTTTGAATGTTCTGAGTTAGGATCAACATCAGGTTGTTATTATATAAAAACGCCAGGTGGATCTATTATTCAATATGGTGAATTTATATATAATTTTTCTGATGAAAATAGCGAACGAATAAAACAGGGGATGTATGATATTTTAACGAATGTTAGATTATTACACGAAGCATCGATTGAGAAGTGGACTTGGGGAACAATGTATATTTCACGCGATGATTATGAGCCCCATTGTGAATTTCATAATGATATAGTAAGTGAAGATTATTGGCTTCAAAATAGATATAAGTGGGAATATCAGAATTTTGGTGTTCTAGCTAGAGAAGATGAATTTGATTCGCATGTATATAAAGAAATGCTAAAAGGGCCACGAGGTGTTTTATTATTGGAAGATATGGAATCTCGTGTATTAGCAAAAAATTATACTGCCATTGATAAGGTGTTTAAGTTAAAGCATAAAAGCTTAGAATCAGAACTTGAGAAACATTATAATAAAGTGGCCAAAAGTATATACAAATTAACGCCTTTAAATTGGCATCGTGCTAAATTACACTTTGATATGAATGTTAATAATCCCTCTGTAGAGCTTTTGGTTTATAAAACTGAGGATGATTCATGTATTACAAAGTATGTAGAAAATAATGATAAAGAGCCGGCTATTATTTCGGAAGTTATGTATGATTTAAAAAATGAAGTTGTAGCGATGATTGAGACTTTTAAATTCTATAATCAAAACCCATTCTCTGGTTTAGTATATACATTAACCTCTAATGGTGAGGTATCTTTAGAGCTAACTTATGGAGATAAATGATTTAAAGTTCGTTGATGAAATTGATTAGATAAGCTTTTACGGATCTGTTCATTAGGTGTTCGAAATCGATGGGTGGCATATTATACTACAAAGAGTCAACTAATAGAACTGACTCTGATATTATTGGTATTGATGAGGTAAGAGGAAAAATTAGGAATGAATTTTAAAACAATTTATTCTTTTGTTTGGTATATGTTTATAGGCTGTTTTAGCTTATGGCTAATTTGTTGATTAGATTATAAGTTTTTGTTTAATGATAATGTCGAGCAGTCTAGAATGGAACTGACGCAAGCTTTAAATGCAACTTTTTCACGAGAACACTATATGATCGCTGGAGATGTATATGATTCGAACAGAAAAAATCTATTATCTAGAGGAGTATCAATAAACATAAAGAAAGATTTACTACATAGAGATATAAAATCAATAAAACCCTTGAGTGGGAATTGGACCTTAGTTGACCAAACTGAGTCTCGTTATGTATATGAAAATCAATCATATAGAGTATATGTAACAAAGGATTCGGTAAATGATGGATATATTGTAGTGTTAGCCCGTAATAATTGGTTAGAAAGATTGCATTTATAATTTTATTTTAAATGGAGCTATATATGAAGAGTGGTCTTTCATTATTTTTATTATGTATATATTGTCTATATTTTATTAAGAACCCTTATTTTGTATTAGAAAAGGAACAAGTTAAACGTTCTAAATCCATGTTATATACAGAAATAGGAATAGGATGTCTGGTTTTTATACTCATTAATTTTCCTTATGATAGTGTTAATTTAATTCATCTGTTAGCTATTATAGGTATATTAAATTGGGTGTTAGAATTGTGGTTAAGAATTTTAGCCGTTAAGTCTGATTCTTCACTTACTTTAGAGAAAATGCCTATTCTATTGAAAAAAGCAAAAAGAGATTTTTATTCTGTAATACCTATAATAGTTATTTTTATGCTTATGATTCTTTTTAATGTGATAACTGATAATTTTAAATAATCTTAAATTGCAATATGAAACTGAATATAACTAAAATTAAGTATATTTTGATTGATTAGTGAAAGAAAGTTATATGAAGTAACTCTCTTTTGTGATATAAAACATATATATACATAAAATGTTGATTTTATGTTTTCTGAGAGATATAATCAGACTAATAAGTTAATAATTATTTGAAAGTAATATATAGGAGAGAGAATTATGAAGGTAGTATCAATCGCTGCCGGTTGTGTGGGCTTAGTTGGCGTTATGTGTGCAACGACAACTTTGGCAGCGGATGTACCTTCCTCATTTATTCAACAAGAAGCGGCTCGAGCCGATGCTTCTTTGCGTCAACGCGCGGAGGCACCGATGGCAAGGGCCGCTTTGTCGCGTTCAGAATCAAGTTATGACAATTTAAATGGCGCACCTATGGATGCATTACCACAAGAAGCAGTGTCATTTCCAATTGATCAGATTGTGATTACGTCATCAGAACCAGCCTTTAAGAAGTATAGGAATCGACTGAAAATATATAATCATAACAACATTGGGGCAGAGGGGATTGCTGTTTTACAAAAGCAATTACAAGAGCAAATTCTTGCTGATGGATATGTAACGAGTCAAGTGGTAGTACCAAATCAAGATTTGCAATCAGGTATACTGACTTTTGAGATTTTACCAGGTTATGTAGAGGATATTATTCTTACGAATCCGAAAGCTCGCACGAATTGGCGAAGTGCATTTCCTGTTCGTCCCGGATATGTACTGCGTAGACAAGCATTAGAACAAGGTATAGACCAGATGCGAAATGTACCGGGGCAAGATGTGAAGCTTAGTATTGAGCCGGGAACAAAACCCCTTCATTCAATAGTGAAATTAACGGTAGAACAAAAAGGTTTTGTACATGGATCTTTGTTGTTGGATAATGCTGGTTATGAATCCACAGGGAAGTATCAAGGTACTATGTATGTGTCATTTAGTCAATTGGCAGGTCTTAATGATACCTTGTCGACTAGTATTACTAAAGATATTGGGCATCATGGTGATGGTCATGGATCGAAGCAGTATGCCGTAAATTATGCAGTGCCTGATGGAAATCGGATGTATCGTTTATCTACATATCAATATAGTTATCATCAATTGGTATTTATGCCAGAAGCGTTCCGTTCTTCAGGGAATACTCGAGGAGTTGAGTTTTCTGTAGAGCAAGTGTTGAATCGGACGAGTCGTTCTAAGACAGCCGCTGTCGCTAAAGTGATTCATAAGACACGCCATAGTTATATTGATGATATAGAAATTGGTGTACAGGAGCAACATACCACTGCATTGGAGCTAGGATTATCTCATCGTCAATATAGTGGGAATACTATGTCCGATATATACCTCTTTTATCGTCAAGGTATACGAGGTCTAGGTGCTATGGTACGCAGTTGGGAAGGTTTGGCAGATAATCCAACTACGTTATATAAAATGGCGGGACTAGAAGGTGAAATTCAAAGCGGTGTACGCATCGGTCATAAACAAGGTGTGTATACGATGCGTTTTAGAAGCCAATTTACCAATCAACGTCTGTTCGGAACCGATCAATTTAGTATCGGTGGACGTTATTCCGTACGTGGCTTCAATGGGGAAGAAACATTACGTGGTGACTCCGGTTACTACATTCAAAATGAATGGGCCTTACCGTTCAGACGACAACGAATAACTCCGTATATAGGTGTAGATATAGGTCATGTATGGGGACCATCCACAGCGACACAAATCGGTAATACATTAGTAGGTGGGGTTATCGGTGTTCGTGGTAATATCGGCGATGCGTTTCGCTATGATGTGTCATGGGGGAAACCAATTAAGAAACCTGACGGATTTGTAACGGATACAAGTGTTTGGGCGTTTAGATCTGCTTACCAATTTTAATCAAGTTTGTGTGTTATCTTTGTGTGTTATCAAATGAGAGACTATAAGGAGAGAATAATGAAAATTAAACAGTATACAGCGACTGCATTGTGTGCAGCCCTATTAGTGACAAATTCTGGACCGTGGATTCCGCTAGCAGTAGCTCAATCTATTGTACCAAATAAAGGTGCAATGGGTCCTAATATGGATGAAGCTCGTAATGGAACTCCAATTGTGAATATTAATAAACCAAATGCTAAGGGCTTATCTCACAATCAGTATGATATGTTTAATGTAGATGACAAAGGGGTTATTCTAAATAACTCAAGGAGACCTGTATCTACAGAACTAGCTGGCTATGTGATGGGTAATCCTAACTTGAGAGGTGCTGCAGCTAAGACGATTTTAAATGAAGTAACTGGAACGGGTGCGACTGCAATGAATGGTGCCTTAGAGGTAGCGGGGCGTAAGGCACATGTTATCATTGCTAATCCAAATGGGATTGCTGTTAATAATGGGACATTTATTAATACTAGTGCAGCTACATTAACAACAGGTAATCCTATTATTACTGATGGAAAAATTTCTGGATATGATGTGAAACAAGGTACTGTGACGGTATCGGGACAAGGGCTCGATACATCGCGTACATCACGTACAGATATTTTGGCGGAAGCGGTACAGCTCAACGGAAAGGTATGGGCTGATGAAAGCCATGTTGTAACTGGTAAAAACACAGTATCTGTCGATGGTGGTGGTAAGGTAACTAATGTTACGAAGACCGGTAACTCAGAGCAAGTAGGTCTGGATGTATCTCAAATCGGTGGTATGTATGCGAATAGTATGTACTTAGTAGGTACTAATGATGGCTTTGGTGTAAATAATAAAGGGATACTTTCGGCGCAAAATAGTATCACTGTTGATAGTAATGGTAAGGTGCAAAATAGCGGTACTGTGGTGTCGCCGGATATGAGTATAAAAGCAAAAGGTTTTACACAAGCCGGTAAAGCTAAATTATATGCTGATTCGGCACGTATTTCGGCAGACTTTTTTACACAAACTGGTAATGCTGTTACGAAAAATGCACCGGTACTCATCGCACGTAATAATTTAGCAGTAGCTACTAATACAATACAGAATACAAATGGTAGTGTACTGAAGTCTGAAGGCGTACTACAACTTGGAAAGACGATGGATTTTAACGGCGTTATATCCGGTAAAATGGATACATTAATTAATGTGGATGCTACTATTGAGGCTGGTCAACATGGTGTGATTCTCGCCAAATCCATTGCTAATAAAAATGGTGGCGTTACGTTGAAACGGGCTACTACAGGAACTACGGAGCATGTTAAAAATGAAGTGGCACCAGCAGGTAGTATCAAGCGGTACCAGCTTTCTGAGGAACGCATTTATGGGCACGATGATCCGATTCCACAAGATAAGGTTGTAGTTCACTCTTCTGAAAATTTACAATTATCTATTAATGGAGAGCATCACGATAGTTGGACTAAATATGAATATGACCGTACACGAGTAAAAGAAGTAGTAGATACCTCTAAACCAGGGCGTATTATTTCGGGTGGTAACTTACAGATTGAAGCGGATGTTCTGACTAATGATGCTAGCCAAATTAGTGCAGCGGGCACTTTGACTGGTAAAATGGGTCATTATGAAGCGCTTAATCCGAAAGGAAAAGAATATATTAGTGAAAATGGAACTGCTACCGGTTATAGTCGCCATAAACAAAAAGGTTGGGACTCTACGAATATTCGCGAGGCAGAGTACCATAATGATGTAGTTCAACCGATAGATGTGCCGGTAGCTGTGTATGGTAGCAATATAGCGAACAGCACAACAGGTGCTACGGTAGATACGTCGGTATTGACGTCTATGAGTCAGTTATCTACCAATCCAAACACATCCTATGCGATGGAAACAGATCCGAATTTTACCAATCGAAGAACCTTTTTATCCTCTGATTATGTTATCAATCGTTTACAACTCAACCCTATGCGTACACAAAAACGATTAGGAGATGGTTATTACGAACAACAATTGGTGATGCAGGCTATTTTACGTCAAACAGGAAAAAGTAGACTACAAGCGGGATTGACAGAAGAAGAGCAGTATCGAAAACTAATGGATGCAGGTCTCACTATAATGAAGTCTAAATCTATGGTACTTGGACAAGGATTAACTGAAACGGAACAACAACAGTTAACAGAAGATGTGGTGATGCTTGTTAGTCAATCAGTAGTATTACCAAATGGCAAGACTGAAACTTTACTTGTACCGACATTATATTTGGCACCATCTACACAGCGTGTTGAGGGCGCAGCGAATATGCAGGCTCAATCGATTAATTTGCAGGTAGGTACGATGCATAATCGCGGTAGCATAGTGGCGGATGATGCGATAACTGTACATGGTAATACGATACATAATGATAACGGACTGATTAAAGGTCGCACAACGACTGTTGTAGCAGATACTGATATTCGTAATACACAAGGTACGATAGAAGGCCGTGATCGCACGACTGTATATGCTAAGAATGATGTGATGAATGAGGGCGGCACGATTAAGCAAACCGATGAAAAAGGAAAGCTTGTTGTGGCGGCGAATCGTGATGTTATCAATAACGGCGTCAAGTATGAAGCTAGCAATAATCAGGTTGTATGGAACAGTGCCAATAGCCGCCGTGAGACCGTAACCGCTGTAGATCAAGGTCAAATTACGGCGAAAGGTGATGCTGTAGTTACAGCAGGTCGTGATGTTACTATGCAGGGTGGTACAGTGACTTCCGATAAAGATGTTACTCTAGTAGCTGGACGTCAGGTAAACATGCAGTCTATGACAGCGAATCATGAATTAGAGGAACATCGCTATGACAAAGGAAAATCCGGTGGTGGTCATTCTCAGACTACAGAAACACATGATTTAGTGAATGAAGTAACCACTGTAGGCAGCAGTGTGGAAGGTAACAATGTAACTGTGGCTGCTAATGCTGATGTAGCACTTAGTGGTAGTGAAATCCTGGCTGCTGATAAGGCACAGGTGGAAGGTAAGAATGTAAAACTTGATACTGCATCGGCAACAAGTACCGTTGACCATGTGTATAAGGACAAGAAGAAAAGTTTAGTTAAACGGGAACATACGGATGCAACCGGTGTAGCACAAGTGACGGCTGTAACAGGTTCTGTTGTGAGTGGCAAAGAGGTTGTGATTAAATCTGGTCATGATGTGACAGGACAATCCGCTAAACTGATGGGTGAAAAAAGCGTTCAAGTGATGGCAGCTGGTAAGGTTGAACTCGGTGCAGATAAGAATGTAACAAAAGAAACGAGTACATATCGTCATAAGACTTCAGGTTTAATGGGAAGTGGTATCGGATTTACTATTGGTACAGAAAAACGAAATATAGATGATACCAATCGTGAAGAGGAAACCGTACGTAATACTATTGCTAGTACGAAGGGCAATGTAAACATTACGGCAAATGATACGGTACATCTTACTAGTGCTGATGTATTAAGTAAAACCGGTACAACGATTGAGGGGGCTACAGTAACCCTTGATGGTAATACCGATACGCAACATATGACACATGATGATCGCTATAAAAAGTCCGGCTTAACGGTGGCATTAGGTGGTGCATTAGCTGATAGTGTAACGAATGCAACGCGAACTATTAAACAAGCTGGAGGCCGTGATGATAAACGTTTGACAGCACTTGAACTTAATGAAGCTCGTAAACAGTTACAAGACGGATATGAAGCTGTAGATAGTGCTTTACATGGAGCCAAAATACGAAATACAGTGACTGGTAAAGTTGAAAAAGTAAATGGTAAAGCTAAACGAGGTCCTAAAAATATTGATGATGCTGTTAATTTATCTGTATCAATTGGTAGTACATCACAGAAACAAGGTCAAACAGTAGATACTGCAACTTATAAAGGTGGTACTATTATTAGTGACGGTGATGTTCATCTAACGGCTCGTGATGCTAAGAAAAATGGTATTACTCTTACTGGTGAAAGCGTATCTGCTGAATCCATTAGTCTGGCTAGCGCTAGCGATATTAATGTAGAGGCTGGCAAGAATACCATAGATGTGAAAAATGACTATAAGAGTTCTGGCTGGAGTGCAGGCGCGAGTATTAGTTTAACTGGTGGTGGCCTTATCGATATTAATGCGAGTGCTCATATGGCACGACAAAATGGAGATACCCATCAAGAAAGTTATGTGCCAACAAAAATTAAAGCTGCTAAATTAGTACAACTTAAGGCTAAACGAGATACGAATATTATTGGCTCTACTGTAGTGGGTAAAAAGGTAGAGGTAGATACAGGTCGTGATTTACATATTCAAAGTTTGCAAGATGTAGATAACTTTAAAGAACATAGTAAGTCTGCGGGATTCTCTGTTTCCTCTAAACCTAACTTCAAAAATCCAACTGGTAGTATCAATGCTAGTGTAGGACGAATTGATAGCAAATGGAAAAGCGTAACTCAACAAGCTGGTATTCTTGCTGGAGAAGAAGGCTATGACATTAATGTAGGTAACAGTACTACATTAGAAGGTGCTCTAATTAAAAGTAACGCTCCAAAAACTAAGAATAAACTGACTACAAAATCTTTAGAGATGAAAGATATCAAGAACGAAGCCGAATATACATATAGCAACAACGGTATTGGCTATAACTACTATGGCAGTAAAAAGAAACTGGAAGAGATGAAGACCAAGGATAAAAAAAGCTATGATAAGATCTATAATAATATCGGTCTGGTTCCAAACTTAGGTGTAGGATCTAAAGGTAAAGCAAGTTCAACTACTCAATCTGCAATCTCTGATGGTATACTAACTGTAGATGGTAAAGAAATTGATACTAAAACCATTAACACAAACACAGAAAATACGTTGCATCAATTAGATAAGATTTTTGATAAAAAGAAAATTGAAGAACGTCAGGAGTTGGCTAGATTATTTGCTAAAAATGCTTTTGAAGAAGTACATCGCTTAAGTGATAAATATCATTGGAAAGAAGGTAGTCCAGAAAAAGTAGCTTTGCATGCTGCAATTGGTGAAATTACTGCACAATTGGCAGGTAATTCAAATGGATCTGGTGGTGTAGCAGCAGGTATTAATGAGCTAGCGATTAAGAAGATTATTGATAAAGTGGGAAAAGATCATCCCGATCAGGCACAAATACTAAGTGCTGTTTTGGGGGCAGCAGTTAATAAAGTATTGAAAAAAAGTATCAATCCTGGTGCATCAACAAGTACTCTAGCAACAAAACATAATATTGCAATGGCTGCACCTGCAGTTGTATTAACTTTTGAAGAAGCTTCTGCACTTGTTGCTGCAGGTGCAGTTGTTTTACATCTTAGTGATGGAAATTATGTTCTAGATGGGAATCAAGTATTAGGAGAAGTTAGTGATGATGTAGCTGAATATTTTGATGAATGGGGACAATCTGCTACAGATCAATTAGTATTTGATATTTTAAGTAATCCAGATGCTTACAGTTCTTATGAAGTGAGTTGGGCTGAAGGAATTTATGAAGCTAAAAGAACTCGACAGTCTGAAAAGGAAAAGGCTAGTGATATTCCATCTTGGGCAAAAGGAGTTCCTAAGAAAGAGGGGGAATCAGGAAAGGATTTTGCTGATCGAGTATATAGAGAGAAAGGTAAAGAAATGCCTGAAGATAAGGGGCCAGCAAGTGATTGGAATAGAATAAAAAAATATGGAGATAGAAAGGTCTGGTAATATGAGTAGGGTTATTTATGAGGCTTTAGCTAAGTATAAAAAAAATGATAAATTACCATATACAGAATATTTTAGTTTAGGCTTTTTTGAGACTAAGGACTTAGCAATAGAAGCTATAATTTTAGCTAAACAACTTTCTGGATTTAGAGAACTTTATGATGAAAACTTTTATTTTGAAAAGTTCTATTTAAATGAAGGAATACAGAGAAATAGTAATATAGATGATACTATTAAAGATAATAAAGTTTTTATACTATGGTATGGGTATGATATTGATTCAATATATACTGTTGGTGGGACTTTGGGTGTTTTTAGTAACTATGAGTATGCAGAATTAGCTAGAGAAAAATACAGTGCTTGGGATATATTCATTGTACATGGGTTAGAAAATTTTGGCATTGATAAGGTTACACTCAATAAACGCAAATGGAGTGATGGTTTTGTAAAAGTTTATGATTAAAAGAATATAGAAATAGGACTTGTACCTATACGGATTGTGATTGTTCATATAAGTACAGGTCTTATTTAATTTGTGTCATTAGGCTTATTCATGACATAGTTGTAAATTATAAAATTACCTACTATGCGAGTGTAGTAACAAAAATTATACAAAAATTACCTTGCTTAAGTATAATGTAGGCGATTAAGCTACATTATACTTAAGCAAGGTAATTTTATGTGGCAACAAATATACAGAGCTTGCGCGTACAAAATGGTTATGAAAGTACCATATAGTATTTACATCTAAGTATAGATGCAAAGTTACATATAATCTATACAGATATAGTTTGTGTGAAATAATAAGACGTTTATACAAATATAAGGGCATCAAGATTATAGAGGGGGAACTTATGGCAGATTATGTGCATATGTTAGTATTAATATCAGCTAAAATATTAGTTTCATCTTTTATGTGATATTTTAAGGATAAAAGTGCACAAATGATGTTTGATAAACATGTCAATTTAAAATATAAGTATGGGAATAGATATTTCTTGTGTAGAGTATATTATGTAGATACGCTTAGACGAAAAGAAGGAGCGATAAAAGAGTGTATTTGCAATCAATTACAAGAAGATTTAGCATAAGATGCATTAAATTTTAAAGAATATACAGCTCCCCACTTTATGAGGGGCCAGTAAAATAGGCCAAGGCCAAGACAAAGACCCGAGTAGAGGGCAGTCAGTGGTAATAGAGTGAGGGGTAAGATCACTCAACGCACTCTTTGGGGGCTACCACTAGAGAAAAAAACTTAATAGGGTCGAAGCAAAGCATCCGCTCTACGAGTGGTTATGATTTTATTATTTTACCTATATCGAATAATTCCTATCAAAATTACCAGATTTCTACGTTTTTATGAGTGTTTTATGATAAAATAAAAGGTATGAATACTTCAACAACTAGGTCTATTACCTATAATGGCGACACAATTGAATATGAGTTAACCATCAAGCGTGTGAAGAACATGAACATGCGCATTACAAGGGATGGTGTGATCCATGTGTCGGCGAATGGGTATGTGCCGGATTATGTGGTGGATAAATTTGTCATCGAGAATATGCCTTCCATTGAGCGAGCTCGTTACAAGATTGATGCATTGAATGCCAAGCGCGTAGATGCATTGCAGTATGTGAATGGTGAAAGCTTATCTATCCTCGGCATTCCAGTTACGTTGCGCTTAGTTGAGCAGGATGGAAAGCCTCACATCGGTTTTGACGGAAAGGCGATTCTTACCATGGTTATACCTCGAGGTACGACCTTTGACGCTAAACATAAATTGATGCAAAGTTACTGGCGTAATTTAGGGGAAAAGGTCTTTGTCCATTGGGCAAAGGTCGTGTATCAACGCTTTCAAAAGCAACATATTGATGTCCCTATGCCAACCATAAAACAGCAACGTATGAAGAGCCGTTGGGGTTCTTGTACGCCTGCAAAGCAGCTCATTAAGATGAATACCCGATTATTAGAGGGGCCACAGGCGTATATTGAATACGTTATGGTTCATGAGTTTGCCCATTTTAAATATTTAGACCATTCCAAGAACTTTCACAATCTCGTGGCACAGTTTTTGCCAGATTGGAAGGCTCGTAAGAAGTCATTGAACGTGTATTTTGCTCATCGCCCTTAAAGGAGGTGTACCATGCAGCCATTTGTACATTTACATAGTCATACAGAATTTAGTTTGCTTGACGGCATCAGTCGTTTGCCTGACATGGTACGTCGTGCGAAGGAGTTAAATCAGCCGGCCCTTGCCATTACAGATCACGGCAATATGTACGCAGCTATTTATTTCTATAAAGAATGTATGGCTCAAGGCATTAAGCCTATTATCGGTTGTGAAGTGTATGTAACGGAAAACAGCCGATTTGATCGTCCAGAAGGTCGCAGTCGTGAAAGACTAAAACATCTTATCCTTTTGGCTGAGACCATGGAAGGGTATCGTAATCTCGTTAAAATCGTATCAAAAGCGTCTACAGAAGGCATGTTATATCGCCCCCGTGCAGACCGCGATCTATTGCGTCAATATAGCAAGGGGATTATTGCCCTCAGTGCTTGTATTCAAGGAGAAATCCCTCAGTATATCTTGCAAGATAATATGGAGGGCGCGAAGCGTTCCATCGAATGGTATATTGAGACGTACGGGAAAGATAATTTCTTCTTGGAAATCCAAAATCATGGCTTGCCAGAAGAAGCAAAGGCACAAGAGGAGCTCATTAAGCTCAGCAAGGAATACGGTCTTGGCATCGTAGCGTCTAATGATTTCCACTATGTCTTAAAAGAGGATGCAGACGCTCAGGATATTAAGGTTTGTATTTCTACAGGCCGTCGCCGTGCCGAAGTGGACCGCTTAAAGTTCCCTAATGATGAGTTCTATTTGAAATCTGGGGATGAGATGGCGCAGTTGTTCTCTCATATTCCTGGGGCCATCGAAAACACATTAAAAATTGCAGAGCGCTGTAATGTAGAATTCAATTTCGACGAACATCACTTGCCTCACTTTGATGTGCCAGAAGGGGAAACGTCTAAAACGTATTTACGTAAGGTTTGTGAACGAGAAATTCCACGCCTTTATGGTGAAACGTCTGAAGAGTTACAAAAGCGTCTCGACTATGAGTTAGATGTTATCGGTACGATGGGTTTTGAAGATTACTTCCTCATCGTATGGGATTATGTACGCTATGCCCGAGAGCATGATATTTTAGTAGGTCCTGGTCGTGGTTCGGCGGCAGGTTCTGTAGTAGCCTATCTCTTAGGTATTACAGGCTTAGATCCATTAAAATACGATTTGCTCTTTGAACGATTCTTGAATCCAGAACGGGTAAGTATGCCCGATATCGATATTGACTTCTGCTATGAAAAACGTGGTCAAGCTATCGAATATGTAACGCGAAAATACGGTCAAGCTCGTGTATCTCAGATTATTACCTTTGGTACAGAGGCGGCTCGTGCTGTTATTCGTGACGTAGGTCGTGTACTAGACTTGCCACTGGCCGAAGTAAACCGCATCGCTAAGATGATTCCCAACGAACTGGGGATTACCTTAGATAAGGCTCTACAAGGCAAAGAGTTAAAAGCTTTATACGAAGCCGATCCAAATGTTAAAGAGTTATTTGATTTTGGTAAAAAGCTAGAAGGCATAGCGCGAAATTCGTCCACTCATGCGGCGGGCGTTGTAATTTCTGCAGATCCTTTAGATGACCATGTACCGGTACAAAATGCCAACGATGAAGGCTTTGTAACGCAGTACGATAAGGATAATATCGAGGAGTTAGGCCTCTTAAAGATGGACTTCTTGGGCCTCCGTACCTTGACGGTTATGGGGGATGCCTTAAAGCTCATCAAGGCGAACCGTGGTATTGACCTAGACTTAGATGCCATTCCGCTCGATGATGCGGCGGCCTGTGACATTCTCACCAAGGGTGACACATCTGGTGTATTCCAACTCGAGTCGGAAGGTATTACTAAGCTCGTTATGGACCTTAAGCCTGAGCATTTTGAAGACTTAATTCCATTGGTAGCCTTGTATCGTCCAGGCCCACTAGGCTCTGGGATGGTGGCGGACTTTATTGACCGCCGTCACGGTAAAAAAGAGGTTACTTATTTACATCCAATTTTGGAACCGATTCTAAAGGATACCTTTGGCGTAATCTTGTACCAAGAACAGGTTATGCAGATTGCCTCCGCTATGGGAGGATTCTCCCTTGGTCAAGCGGATTTGATGCGCCGTGCCATGGGCAAGAAAAAGGAATCTGTTCTAAAAGCACAACGGGAGTCCTTTATTCAAGGCTCTGTTAAAAACGGTATCGATGAATCCGTGGCGAATGAAGTATTCGACTTGCTCGTATACTTCGCAGGCTATGGCTTTAATAAATCACATAGTGCGGCGTATGCGTATATCGCGTACCAAACAGCGTACTTGAAAGCCCACTATTTCCCTGAATTTATGGCGGCTACTATGACTAGCTTCATGCAGAATATGCAAAAATTGACGTACTACATCAATGCTTGTAAGAAGCACAACGTTAAGGTGCTTGGCCCAGATATTAACTATTCTGAGCGCAGCTTTGCCGTACAAGACGACGCTATTCGCTTTGGTCTTGGCGGTATCAAGAACGTAGGGGACAATGCTATCGATCGTTTGATTCGTGAGCGCAATGAGCACGGTCTGTATACGGATATCGTGGACTTCTGCAAACGGGTGGACAATAAGGTTGTTAATAAACGACTTCTTGAAAGTCTCATTCGCTGCGGCGCTATGGATGGTTTCAAGGAAAATCGTAACCAATTGTTGCATATGTATGAAAGCGCACAAGCCGTTGGTGCTAAAGAGCAAAAAGATGCTGCTATGGGTACCATGAACCTCTTTGGCGATATGGAAGAATCTGTCGATTTCATCCCTGTTCCCAATGTGGAGGATTTATCGGAAGACGATAAGTTAAAGGATGAAAAAGAATATACCGGCTTTTACATTACGGGGCATCCATTGCAAGGATATGCGAAAGAATTGGAAGGTCTCTTTGAACTGGGTGCTCTCGTAGAAAATCCAGAGCAATACGATGGCCAAACCATTACCTTTGGTGGCCTCATCGAAAATAAATCGGATCGCATGACAAAGCGCAATGAGGTTATGTCCATTCTTCGCATCGAAGATTATTCTGGTGCGGCTAATGTAGTGGCATTCCCTAAGGTCTTTAGTCAAAGTCAGCAATTCCTTGCGGTCGATATGATTGTTAAGGTAAAAGGCCGGGTTGATGCGGATGAAAAGGGTGTGCAAATCATTGCAGACCGTATTACGCCATTAAAGGTAAACTATGGGCAGGCAAAACAGGTGGCAATCCACATTTATAGCCAATATGATACACCAGAAAATAGCGAAGCCTTAAAACGCGTATTGACTAGCACCGCTGGCTCTGTGCCAACGTCGTTATATTTACACCGTCAACGAAAACGCATTAATTTACCACCAAATATGTGCTTTGACCCTAGTGATGAATCTATCAGGGCTATTGAATCTATTCTAGGCGAGGGCTCCGTAGAGGTACAGTAAACATATAATGTTAACACAAGTATGTGCGACATATAATGAGCATATATAGGTGTAACATGTAATAAGCATATACTTGATACATAAGTATATAAATGGTGTAGAGAAACATATGTTGCGTGAGGCATAGATAGCTTTCACCAACATTGATATAATAAGAAATGAAAGATCCAATCTTGGAGGTGCTTTCATAGGAGGAAAGATGAAACGTACAAAGATCGTATGTACTGTAGGTCCGGGAACGGATAAATTTGGTATCTTAGAAGATATGATGCGGGCGGGCATGAACGTAGCTCGTTTTAACTTCTCCCACGGATCCCATGAAGAGCAAGCAGAACGCATGCAAATGGTGCGCGATGCGGCGATGATTGTGAATAAACCAATCGCATTAATGCTCGATACAAAAGGTCCAGAGGTACGTCTTGGTCTATTTAAAGAGGGCAAGGTATTTCTCGAAGCCGGTCAACAATTTACGTTGACTACAGATGATGTGGAAGGTACAAAAGAGCTTAGCTCCGTGAACTACAAAGGTCTTACAGGCGATGTGTCCGTAGGGGATAAAGTCCTCTTGGCTGATGGGCTTGTAACACTTGTTATCGATGCTATCGAAGGTAATAATATCGTTACAACTGTTCAAAACAGCGGGGAAATCGGTAACCGCAAGCGTGTAGCCGTACCAGGTATAGCACTAAGCTTGCCACCCGTATCTGAACAGGATGAAGCAGACTTGCGCTTTGGTTGTCAACAAGGGGTAGACTTTGTGGCCGCATCCTTCATGCAACGCGGCAAAGACATTGTGGCTATTCGTCGCATTCTTGAGTCTGAGAAAAAAGACATAAAGATTATCGCGAAAATTGAAAATGCAGAAGGCGTTAAAAATATCGATGAAATCTTGGAAGTAGCTGATGGCCTCATGGTTGCGCGTGGCGATCTCGGTGTAGAAATCCCTGCAGAAGAAGTGCCAGTACTTCAAAAGATGATGATTGAAAAATGCAATAACTTGGGTAAACCCGTTATTACGGCGACACAAATGCTTGAGTCTATGATTCAAAATCCACGTCCAACACGTGCGGAAGCAAGTGACGTAGCTAACGCCATTTTGGATGGTACCGATGCGATTATGTTATCTGGTGAAACAGCCAATGGTTCCTATCCTGTAGAAGCTGTTGCGACCATGACTCGCATTGCAGAGGTAACGGAAAAGGCTGCTATTTACGATAGCTATAGCCGCGCTCGTGAGGATGAAGAAATGACTACTACAAGCGCCGTATGCTTGGCTAGTGTGCGCGTAGCTCAAAATCTCGGGGCCGCTGCTATTTTGACATGTACTGAATCTGGCCACACCGCACTTAGCGTGGCGCGTCATCGTCCAGATTGTAAAATCATCGCTGTCACACCTCATGAGGAAACTATTCGTCGCATGCAATTATGCTGGGGCGTAGAGGCTATTAAGGGACATGAAATTATCAACTCCGATGAAATGGTAAAACAAGCCATTACTGGTGCGCTTGGTACTGGGGCTATCGAGTCTGGTGACCTTGTAGTTGTTACCGCTGGTGTGCCATCCGGTGCAACCGGTACTACAAACATGATTCGCGTTCACATTGCAGGTCGAGTACTCTTGTCTGGCAATGGTATTTTACGTAAATCCGTTACAGGTAATGTATACATTGCGGCTAATCATAAGGGTAATTATGAAAGTTTCAAAGATGGTGATATCCTTGTGGTAGGCACAATTGAGCCTGAATTGATGGCTATTGCAAAACGAGCAGGTGGCATTATTGCCGTAGAAGATGGTTATACATCGGACAGCGCTATTGCGGGCATTACCTATGGTATTCCTGTTATCTTAGGCGCTAAAAATGCTCATGAAGTGCTCCTCGAAGGTCAAGAAGTGACTATCGATGGCGAACGTGGTAAGGTGTTTGCGGGCATTGCCAATGCTCGATAATCTCTATAAGTGATAATTAAATAAGGAGGGATAGTATGAATCCATATAATGTAACAGGACCTACTGCAGCTGAGGTTGCACAGGTTGAAAGTATCGTATCCCAACGATTAAAAGGCTCTTTTTTATGGATGGTTGTAGGCTTACTTACAACTATTGGTGTTGGCTTTGCTGCATTAGTGAATCCAAATTGGTTACGCTTTGCGTACCAAAATTTTAATATTATCTTATTAGTAGAGCTAGGTGTGGTATTCCTTTTTAGTGCTCGTGCATATTCTGCTAATGTAATGACGTTACGAGGTATGTTCTTCCTCTATAGTGCTTTGAATGGTCTCACATTGACTTTGGTATCATTGCGATACAATGTGTTTGATGTTGTTATTCCGGCGTTAATAGGTACGCTTGCTTTCTTCATTGGCTTTGCAGTGGTAGGGGCTACAACTAAACGTAATTTATCATCCCTTACACCATATGTGATGGCGGCATTGTTCGGCATGATCATCGTATCCTTGGTGATGATGGGGGCCCGCTTCTTTAACTGGACTGTACTCAGTGGCTTTAGTGATACTGTTAGTTTAGTTCTAGGTTATGTAGGTGTTGTAGTATTCTCTATCTTTACAGCTATCGATGTGAACCGCATTAAGAATAATGTGACACAAGTGGCGCTCATGGAGGATGAAACAATTTTAGACCGCATTGAAATCACAGGCGCTTTGAGCCTATACCTAGATTTCATTAACTTATTCTTATCCTTATTACGCATCTTTGGTAATAAGCGATAATAAAGGAGTTTGTATGGACGATAGAGAATGGCAAACCTTTGTTACTGTTGTCGATGAAGGCAATATTACAAGGGCTGCAGAAAAATTATTTTTATCGCAACCAGCGTTGAGTTATCGGTTGCGCCATATGGAAAAAGCCTTGGGCCATTCTCTGTTGTTGCGGACTGCTGAGGGGATTGCCCTCACGGCACAAGGCGAAATTTTCTATGATTACTGTAAGCGAATGATGCAAGAAGAAGAGGCTTTGGAGCACGCTATGAACTCCGCTTCTGGCAAGATTCAAGGGACCTTGAAAATCGCATCATCTATCAACTTTGCAGATTATGAACTACCTGCTTTATTGAGAGCTTTCCGCGAACAATATCCTGATGTTCATATTCAAGTGAAGACTGCTTTCAGCCATCAAGTGGTAAAAATGTTTAATACTGGTGACTGTATGGTCGCCTTTGCTCGTGGTGGCTATGACGTGTCTGGTAAGTCTGAACTGTTACTAGCAGAGCCCTATTGTCTTGTATATAAAGAATTAGTGCCGCCTGAATCCTTAGTAAAGGTACCGTTCATTAAATACCAAACAGATGCATCGGTAGCAAATATTATCGAAACTTGGTGTGCAGAACATTTTGACGAGCCCCCAAGTGTGGCGATGGACGTAAATTCTATGAGTACGTGTCGTCACTTTGTTCGTGCTGGTCTTGGTTGGTCTATCTTGACCTATATGGGACTTGGATCCTGTAAGGATAAAGATATTTATGTGAGTCCATTACGCAGTAAAAATGGTGAATATATCACCCGTGATACCAATATGGTGTACACAAAAGATTCGGAAAATTTAATCGTTGTTAATACCTTTATTGAATATGTCCGTAACTATTACAAGGAACACACCGTTGTAGATAATAGTATATTTAGAGAATATAAGTCTTAGGAATTATCAATAGAGCATATCTATGAGGTTTTCTAACTGTTTATCCATGCTGTTTCAGTATTGGACTTTTTCGATATAATAGATAATAATAAAAGTGTCTCGAAAGAGAAAGGCAGTACCATGTAAGTGCATGTATACACCCCTTTGGGGACGTATACATGCATTTTTTTCATTTGGGACTGTAAAACTATGCTTAAAATGCATAAAAAGTATGATTGACAGATATAAAAGTTTTTATAACCCCTATAAAGGTAATCTATTATTCATATTTCTTTTAAACATTTATAATGAGTATAGACTTAATCAATGTAATCGACGTCGCGAACGGTTATGTTGTTGAAGACTAGATGATTTTATGTATGCCTAAGTTAATTCAGAAAGGGAAAGACACACATGAAAGACAAATTATGGCGCGTTGCCGTTATGGCTGCCATCGTCGCAATCGCATGGTTTGGTGGCACCCCAGAAGGGCTCAAACCACAAGTATGGCAATTATTTGGTATTTATTTAGCAACTATCGTGGGCTTGGTATTAAAACCATTCCCTGTTCCTATTACAGTATTATTAGGTGTTGCTACATCTTCTATTTTATTGAATAACACAAAAGATGTATTAACTGGCTACAGTAACACAGCATTATGGTTAATCTTCGCAGCCTTCGCATTATCCGTTGCGTTTGGTAAAACTGGTCTTGGCCACCGCATTGCGTACCACTTGGTTCGCGCCTTTGGTAGCACTACGCTTCGTCTTGGCTATGTAACTGCATTCCTTGATATGATCTTATCTCCAGCAACTCCATCCAACACAGCTCGCGCGGCAGGTATCGTATATCCTATCAATTTGTCCATCGCTGAAGCTGTTGGTTCCTATCCTGGTGAAACTGCTAAAAAAGCCGGTGCTTACCTCTTGCAAAATGGTTACTTCGCAACAAAGGTCACATCCTTCTTCTTTGCTACTGCAATGGCGCCAAACTTATTAGCATTAGATTTCATCACTAAATTGACAGGGGTATCCTTGAACTGGGCGCAATGGGCGTTGGCTATGTTCGTACCTGGTTTCATTATGTTAATGTGTATCCCATTCATCGGTTATATGTATGAACGTCCTTCTGTAAAAGAAATCGACAATAAGAAAATTGCTGAGGATGGGTTAGCAGAATTAGGACCTATGAAAGCGTCTGAAAAAGGCCTTATTGCCATTGCACTTCTTGCAATCGTAGGCTGGGTTCTTCCTACTTTTGATATTAATATTAATGCTACTGCAGTGGCTATCGTAGCTATGCTTGCTACATTTGTATGTGGCATTATTAATTGGGATGACTTGCTCAAAACTAAAGCAGCTTGGAACACATTGATTTGGTTCGGTGGTATCTTGGGCTTATCCTCTGCATTGACTAAAGGTAAATTCTTCGAATGGTTGGCTAAATACTTAGAGGCTCATATGAACTTTGGCTTAGATCCATTCATGATGCTTATCCTTATTTCTGTAATCTCTGTTGCTGTTCGTTACTTCTTTGCATCTGGTACTGCATATATTTCTGCAATGTTACCAGTATTCTTGATTGTAGGTATCAACGCAGGTATCGATCCTACATTACTAGCTTTCATCTTAATTGGGACAAACTCCTATGGTGGTTCCGTAACTCACTACGGTGCGGCTCCTGGTCCAATCATCTTCTCCGCTGGTTACAACAATGTAAAAGACTGGTGGACAGTTGGTCTTATCTCCGCCGTTGTATGTTTAGTTTTGAACTACGTAATCGGTATCCCTTGGTGGAAAATCGCTGGTTTCATGTAATCAGAAACTTTCACTATGGAGTGTTAGATTTTAATTGTTAGTATTCAATATCTGTATAGGCTCTCGCGACGAGTCTGTACAAATTTGGGTTTTATAAATGTTTCACAAGGAAAGGATGCAACATGGCACAATTAGTAAAAGCTGCACAAGCTGGCTTCGACGAAAAAAATGATGCATTAGTAACGGTTGAACCGATTGCTAGCGGTATCGAAATCGAATTAACATCCAAAGTTATGCGTCAATATGGCGATCAAATTAAATCCGTTATCTTGAACACAGTGAAAGAAGCTGGTTATGATGGCGTAAAAGTAATCGTACAAGATAAAAATGCTTGGGATTACACAATTAAAGCTCGCGTATTAGGTGCATTGGAAAGGGGGAGCAAAGCATAATGGCTAACGATAAAACATTCCCAGAAGTTAAAACAAACCCATTAACAGAGGCTGCTAAAAAACGTTTGTCTCGTTCCATGATGTTCGTACCAGGTAATACACCTAAAATGATTAACAGTGCAGATATTCACGGTGCTGACTCCATCATGATCGATATCGAAGATTCCGTGCCAATTACAGAAAAAGACATAGCTCGTCTTTTAACTGCAGAAGCATTGAAATCCCGTAAATTCCGTGCAGAAACAGTTGTTCGTATCAACCATCCTACACAAACTCCTTATGGCTATGACGATCTTGATGTTATCGTTCCAGCTAAACCTGATATGATTCGTTTACCTAAAACTGAAGATGTTTCTGAAGTTGAAATCGTAGCGAAGAAAATCGAAGAAGTAGAAAAAGCTAACGGCTGGCCAGAAGGTACAATCAATATTATCGTAGCTATCGAATCCGTTCGTGGCTTATACAATGTTCGTGAAATCTGCCACGGCCCTCGCGTAGTTGCTATCGCTCTTGGCGCTGAAGACTATCGTGCAGACCTTCGCACAGGTAAACATAAACCAGCTGTTGAATTGTTGTTCGCTCGTCAAACAATCCTTCATGCAGCACGCGAAGCAGGTATCCGAGTAATCGATACTGTATTCTCCGATGTGAAAGATCCTCAAGGTTTCCGCGAAGAAGTTGAATTCATTAAAGCTTTGGGTTATGATGGCAAATCTTGTATCCACCCAAGCCAAATCAAAATTATCCACGAAGTATTCACTCCTGACGAAAAAGAAATCGCTCATTCCGTTAAGGTATTGAACAGCTATGCAGATGCATTGCGCAACAATAAAGGCGTAATCTCCGTAGATGGTAAAATGATCGATGGTCCTATCGTAGTTCGTGCACAACGCGTAGTTGATAAAGCACGTGCAGCAGGCATTAAAGTTGAATTAGAGGAAGGAGCAGAATACGATGTTAAATAAAGTAGGTCGCGATATCCCAACAAATATCCCAGCACTAGAAGGCCGTGAAGTATATCAAGGTGAATTCGCCATTGAACCTAAAGTTCATCGTGCAGGTAAACCTGTACACATGAGCCGTGTTGGCACTAATAAAGTACTTGCTTCCATCGATGAAGCAATCGAAAAGGCTGGCGTAAAAGATGGCATGACTTTGTCCTTCCATCATCACTTGCGCAACGGTGACTATGTAATGAAAATGGTTATGGAACGCGTACAAGCAAAAGGTATTAAAGATATTACTATCGCGTCTTCTTCCTTGTCCCCATGCCATGAATTCTTGGTAGAAATGATTCAAGACGGCACTGTAACAGCTATTGAAACATCTGGCTTGCGCGATCGTCTTGGTAAATTCTTAACACAAAACCCTGGCGTATTGAAACGCCCTGTAGTGATTCGTTCTCACGGTGGTCGTGCTCGTGCTATCGAATCTGGCGAAGTTCATATCGATGTAGCTTTCATGGGTGCTCCTACAGCTGACCCACGCGGTAATGCTACTGGTCGCATGGGCAAATCCGCATGTGGTGCTCTTGGCTATGCTAAAGTTGACTCCCACTATGCAGATACAACTGTTATTATCACAGATAATTTGGTTGATTATGTACACAACTATGCAATCCCTCAAACTGATGTTGATTATGTTGTTGAGGTTGAAAGCATTGGTGATCCAGAAGGTATCGCTTCTGGTGCAGTAGGTTTCACTAAAAACCCTATTCAAATCAAAATTGCTGAACTAGCTGGTGAATTCCTTGACCAAGCTGGCATTATCAAAGACGGTTTCGTATTCCAATTGGGCGCTGGTGGTGCTCCATTGACTGTAGCAAAATTCATTGCTGAAAAACTTCGTAAACGCGGTGAAGTAGGTGGCTTCGCTATCGGTGGCGCTACTGGTATCTTGACTGGTATGCTTGAAGAAGGCTTGATTCGTGCTATTTATGATACTCAAACATTCGATACTACTGCAGCTGCATCCTTGGATAAAAACCCTGCTCACATTGAAATGTCCGCTTCCATGTACGCTAACCCATGGACAGACTGCACTACAAACTACTTAGACGTAGTATTCCTTGGTGCTACTGAAATCGACCTTGATTTCAATGTAAACGTAATGACTGACTCCAACGGTGTATTGATGGGCGCTTCCGGCGGTCACTCCGACACAGCAGCAGGTGCTAAATGCACAGTTATTACTTGCCCATTGATCCGTGGCCGTTTGCCAATGATTCGTGACAAGGTAGCAACTGTAATTACACCAGGCTCCTCCGTTGACGTTCTCGTTACTGAATATGGTATCGCCATCAACCCAGCTCGTACTGATTTGATTGAACGCTTCAAAGATAGCAACTTGCCTATCTACACAATTGAAGAATTACAACAATTAGCATTTGACTTAGTAGGTAAACCACAAGATATCCCTGTATCCGACAAAGATGAAGACATCGTGGCAATCGTAGAATACCGCGATGGTTCTATCCTTGACGTGGTTCGTAAACCTCTATAATTAAAACAAAGACCCTCTCTATGGTCCTCGAACTCACACATGACTGAAGTTCGTCTACGGACCACGGAGAGGGCCTTTTTGTATTTTTATGAATTGTAGGGCCGTAGGGAGGGGATAATGTGAGATTTTTATATATTAAATATGATGCTATGGGTGAAAATTTGGGCATTCATAAAGTTATAATATCTATATAAAAGAATGTGATTATATATTAGGGGGATATCTATGTATCAATATAGAGCTAATGTAGAATTTGATATAGATGGATTAAAGGACTTTTATATAGATGACTTAATGGAGCAAGAATTAAATATTTACTTAATGGTTGAATGTTGGATTCGAGATTATATTGATATTAATGATATGTATATTAGAATGGTTGAAGATGGACATGAAATACTAGAATGGGAATCTTTTCTCCCGAGTGAATTATCATATCGTAGTTTATTTGTGGCTAGCAATTATAAACTTGGATATAAAAATCAGTGTATTGATTATTTATATGCAAGATTTAAACAAGTTGTTAAGGGTGAACTTATAAGAAATTCTTTAATAGATAGATTAGAAATTGAACGAGTATATCTATTGCAAAACTCTATGCAAATTCTATTAAATTGTAATTTTAACATTGATTTTGAGAAGTTTGTAGAACGATGGATGGCGATTTGTAGTACTGAATATCATCCTGTATACTATAAATTAAAAGGTAATGTATTTATTGTATGAAGTTTGTATTATTTAATTTGGAGGTTGACACAATGGGGTCTGTATGGAGATTACAAACAAGAACAGATAGTAGTAGTGGAGAAAAAATTTCAAAGTATTGTTTAGATAATGATGTTGCCGCTTTAGGATGGAGTATTAAGGATGACCATATAAAGCACTATAATCCTGAGGCTATAATTGAAATACAAGAAAAACGTAATCAAATAGAAAATATAGATCAGTATTATGATGTTATTAGAACGTATGGTTTATATGGGATGAATCAAAAAAAACGTTTAGTCGCTGTTGATATGTTGAGTGAAGTCGAAAAGGGTGACTATATTTGGATGCGCGATAATGGTATTTATTATCTAGGACGTGTGAACGAAGATTCTAATTTTACTTATAATTGTGACAAGGATGCATTAGATTTTGATGCAGCTAATCAAATTACAGGAATTAAGTGGGAACGGATTGGTGATGAAAGTCAGGTGCCAGGAGCAGTAGCAACAGCTTTTATTCGCGGTCGAACTATACAACGCATAAATAAAGACTATATGTTTGAATATGCTGAATATGCATTTTGGGGAAAACCTTTGGTATTAGAGAAGTCAAATGAAGAATTTTTACAACAATTGTTTTATGATTGTTTATCACCAAATGATTGTGAAGATTTAGTTTGTCTATATTTATATGATCGTAAAGGTTATGTGACAATCCCATCTACGAATAAAATTGCAACTGAGCTATATGAATGTGTATTAGTAAATCCAGAAAATGGGATGCTTGCATATCCTCAGGTAAAAAAAGGGAGTGTTCCCTTAGATTTTAATAATTATGTTGATTTGGTAGATGACCAAAAGCGAAAAAAAGAAGTATATCTATTTACATCAGAAGGTATAGTAAATAAATCAAACGTTCAAAGTGATTTGATTCATATTATTACTCCAAATGACTTATACCGATGGGTAAAGGCTAAGATGGAAAGTGAAAATTATTTAATTCCTGAAGGTATTGTAAAATGGTATAAATTAATACACTCATCAGAATAATAGTTAAAAATTAGGAGAGCGCATATGAGCCAAGTTTTTAAACAAGATTTAACAGATACTTCAGTCCGACCAGGTGGTATTTTTTTCGTTGAGTTATTAATGCCGAAGCAGTGTGATATGCCTGATCGGGATACAATGATAGAGATATTTACGAAGCATCTAGGACCTGTTGATTGTTTTGATCACCGTCGTGAGTCTGCTGGTTTTGCTCCTCAGAATTATAAGGTGCATTACGAGGATACTGATGCAGATATTTCACCGACGTTAATGGTGACGGATTGTGAGAAAATCGATAAGCCTGTATTAGATGATTTTGAACGTAGTCAGGTGTGGGATTGTCCCAATGTGGATGAGTTGTTGACAGAGTGTCAATACAGGGTGTTTGCTACGGATATGTTAGCCTCTGGTTTAGAGGCTAAAGAACGGGCCGATATGCTAGTGAAATATGTAGATGCACTGTTGGAGCTATATCCATCTTGTAAAGCTGTTGTATTTGGTCCATCTCGTAAGTTCTTAAGTCGTGAATCGATTGAAAATCATTCAGATAAAGCGGTAACTCGTTTTATTTATTATGCTGTAAATGTACGTTATTTTAGTATTCAAGGTACCAATGATATGATGGTAGATTCTGTGGGTATGAGTACATTATTTTTACCTGATTTACAGTATCACTTTCACGGTGTAGATCCTAATCATGTAGTATTTCATGCTTATAATGTGTTGAATTATATTTTCGAACATGATAATCTAATAGGTGATGGGGGAACCATTGCGGGGTTACAAAATGGCGAGATGAATCAGGATATTCAGTGGAAAGTACAATATGAGGATTCTCTAAGTCACCCGGTTCGAGAGGTTCTAGATATTAATATGCGAGAATATGCATCGGGCACTCGCTAGTTGTTAATCAATGAAAGGTGTGAGCATTATGAGTGATCAACGTGTTTTTGATATGGAACTCGTGAAAGTTGAAAGTTTGGAGAAAGCTGTTAAGACACCATTTTATCAAACTGATTCCACAGGTGGCTCAATATGGGTTATTAAAGCTGGTCAAACCTTACCAAAGCATTACCATCATAACTCTGATGATATATGGGTTATATTGCAAGGCAAGGGGGTATTTTATCCAACGCCGGATACGGAGGTGCCTTTTACAAAGGGGCAAGTTATAGTATCTAAAAAGGGTGAATGTCATGGTGCAAAAAATACTGGAACAGAAGATGTCATCTTTGTGAGTATCGTCGCTCCTGTGCCTGCTGATTATGATCCTGTTAGTACTAATTAATATGAAAGCACTTTATAGTATTTTGTTATCTTATAATAGAGACAGATTTATACTATAAAGTGCTTTTTTATTTTATATAGTCATTTCTAGCGAATATACCTTTTCTATTTTTATATGCTATTATTTTGATTTCACTATTCCTATTTGATATTTCTATATTTTATATAGTTCCATTGACAGAGGACGTTTGTTCTTTTAAGATGGTAAAGTATGTAATATTTTAATAAGCAGAAAGGAATTATATGAACTCATCTACACTAGAGCCTCAAAGTGGGGACATCAATTTCAAAGATTTTACGAAACGTCGTATGCTTCACGTAGTCTTACCATTGTTTATTGTTTCTATTATTGCCTTCTTAGATCGTGTTAATATTGCTTATGCAGGCTTGACTATGAAGGAGAATTTACCGTGGTTGACGCCAGAAGTATTTGGTATGGGGGCAGGCATTTTCTTTATTGGTTATGTTTTGTTTGAAGTGCCTGCATCTTTAATTGCAGCTCGTTGTAATGCTATGCATTGGGTGGCGCGTATCATGTTTAGTTGGGGTCTCGTATGTATTCTTATGACGACGATGACCACTGAGTTGGAATTTTATGTTTATCGATTTTTACTTGGTCTATGTGAGGCTTCTTTATATCCTGTAATTTATTCATTACTTATTCCAAATTGGTTCTTGCCAAAGGAGCGTGCGAAGGCGATCTCTTTGATGTTGACGTCTTTATTGTTCTCTAACATCATTGGTGGGCCATTGGCAGGTATTTTATTGGATACAACGTTCTTTGGTCTACATGGTTGGCGTACACTCTTTATCGTTGAAGCTATTCCTGCTGTGATCTTTGCGTTCATTTTCGCATTCTGGATGAAAGAGCGTCCTGAACATGCATCTTGGGTAACTGATGTAGAAAAGGTATATATTAAAGCCGAGCTTGAAAAAGAAGAGCAACAAAAGCAAGCGGTAAAGAAATATACTACTTGGCAAGCGTTAAAAGACCCAAAAGTATTGCGTTTAGCGTTAATCTATTTCTTGTGGGTTATTGGTTTCTGGGGCTTTAGTTTTTGGATGCCTCAAGTTCTTAAAAGCTTATCTGGATGGCCACCAAGTGTGGTAGCGTGGTCTATTGCTATTCCAATGACAGCAGCCTTACTTGTACAAATATACTGTGGTTACTCTTCTGAAAAGCGCAATGAAAAACGTTGGCACGTTGCTACTACATTGTTCATTGGTACTATTGGTTTCTTAGCAACACCACACAGTCCATCTCCAGAAGTTAGCTTATTCTTTATATGCTTAACTGCAGTAGGTGTTTACGGTGGTATGGGTGTATGGTGGACCATGCCAACAACCTTCTTATCTGGCGCTGCTGCAGCGGGGGCGATGGGACTCATTAACTCTTCAGGTAACATGGGGGGCTGGGTAGGTCCTTATATGCTTGGATTCATCAATGGTCACACTGGTAGCTTTGCTTATGGTTACTATGTAATGGGGGCTTGTATGTTCCTTGCTGGTCTATTAATTTTGACACTTCCAAAATCTATGGAGCATAAAGAGGATTAAGTAGAGCTATATTATAGATAACTAGATTATAGACAACTTAATAGGAAAATATTTAACGAATGCTTCAATGGTGTGATTTTGGATACTATTCAATTTTATGTTACAATTTACAAAATAGTATTATTTAAACTTGAGGAGGCAGAATATTGAAAGAGTGTAGACCTAAGTTTGATGAAATTACATCGTTTGATGAATTTAAAAAATATTATTGGTATCGTGATGAACTTTCACAAATATGTAAATCATTAGGATTAGAATATAGGGGAACAAAACAAGAACTCAATTATATTATTGAGCAGTACTTTAAAGGCGATTTAATTAAAAAATCATCAATAAAAAATAGAAGAAAGCAAGTGAAGAATATTACTTTAGATACGCCATTACTTGAATGTAATTTTTCTTTTAATACGAAGTTTAGAGAATATTTCTCTGCTTTAATAGGTGTTTCACGATTTAAGTTTAATGCTGATATGGCTACTGCCTGGAGAAAAGTAAAAAGTGAAAAAAATACAAGCTTTACAATTGGAGATTTGCTGAAAGTATATTATGGTGAATCAGATTATGCAAAGTATGACAATTCGGTTTGTCAATGGAATCAATTTTTTAAGGATTTTTGTGCAGACGAATGTAGTGGCAATTATTCGAATAAATTAAAAGTAGCATCTATTATTTGGAAAGAAGTTAGAGATTCAAAAAATGAAAAAATTTATTCAAAGGAGCTTTTAAGTGAATATGCATATAAATTAGAAGCGTATCGCAAGTAGAAGCAACTTGTCGTTGCAGAGATGTATGGGAAAACTAGCAATTAAATCTATAATAGAATAACGATAAAAGCACCTTATATCCTATGAGAAGAGTCATTTGTGATGACTTTTGTAGGTATGTAAGGTGCTTTTATTTATTTCTGATTTCTTTATTGATTTTGTTTTGTTACATCAGGCACTTTCCCAGGATTCATATCCAGGTTTAGATCTGTGGATTTGAATGGGTGTGGGTTTGCCTCTGGTGGTTGTACTTTGAGCTCTGGATGCAACCATTGCAGTTGCTTTAGTTCCCAGTCGTACTTGGCACCGTCATTTTGTAGTTGACGAATATCTTTTAGGATTTCGTTTAGTTGATCACTATGCTTATTAGCCATCCCTTCAAGAATGTAAAGACGACCTGCTACACTGTCGATGGTAGAGCCATCGTGGTCTTCATCGACACGCCATTGTAATTCAGAGATTTGTATTTGCTGGAATATGATAACGATAACCAGCACAATGATAACGCCCCACATGGGAGCTTCTTTAGCTTTCAAAAGGGCTCGCAATTTAGATGCGAGCCCAGATGGTTTGTTCATTATTAACGATCCTCGAGTTGTAATCCAGGTAATGGTAATTTGGAGTTTACGAAGTCTAACCACAAGCGAGAAGCGTGGGAGAGGTAATGACCCTTTTTCCAAATTACATAAAGGGTATGAATAATTTCAGGTACGAGAGGTCTTACGACAACCTTAGAACCAACCTCTGTATTTTCACCTACCTCAGGGCAGAGGCGAGATGGTAATAATGCGATAGCAAGGTTTGCACTAACCGTTTGTAACATGAGATCACGTTGGCTCGTTTCAAACACGATGTGCGGTTGGAAGCCGGTGTGTTTACAAGCTTTGATGATTTCATCATGTAAGTTGAAATCGTCTTTATGCAATACAAAGGATTCATCAGCTAGCATTTCTAGGCGAATTTCTTTTTCTTTTGCCAAAGGGCTAGATTTTGGAATGATAACGGACAGTGGGTCACTCGTAAGGTAGAAAGATTCAAATTCTTTAGGGTTTGGTTTAGTACAGATGATGCCAATATCAATTAAACCTTCCTGAACGCTGATCTCAACCTTTTTAGAACCTTGTTCGTAGAGTTCCAATTCGATTTGTGGATATACTTTTTTAAATTCACCTAATAACTGGGCAAAAATGGGAGCATCCGTAATTGGTGGAATACCAATTCTGATAGAACCTTGCTCCAAACGAAATTCGTTTTCAAAATCAGTTTTTAGATGTTCAAACATAAACACAACGCGTTTAGCGTGGGTTAAGAAGATGGTACCCCCATCAGTAAGTTCTACAGATTTAGCATTACGCATGAAGAGAACAACACCAAGTTCGTCTTCTAAAGCTTTAATTGTACGGCTGATTGCAGATTGGGAGATGTGTAAATTCCTTGCAGCCTTACTAAAGCTTTTTTGATCAGCTACTTCAACGAAGTATTTCAAATGATGAAAATCCATAATTAACCCCCTAAAAATAAAACTTGGTTATAGGACGTGACCTAACTAAATGAGAATAGTTATTACTGTAATGCAATTAGCTATTACTTTATGTAAAGCATGGATAGCAATATTGGCAAAGCGACAGTCACTGTATGTGTTGCGTTGATAGGGCCCAGCACGTTATAATTAGCATATAGGGCTATATCAAGTTATGATATTAGGAATTATGGTTGTGCCCATCACAAAAAAGTATGCTCACACATAATGCCATATTATATATAACATATATATTATTGCATTATTTTTTCATGTGCGCAAGTTTGTAATGGTTGTTATTCCTAAACATAATGATAGATTAAGCAAGTGTTCTATTTTTGCTAAATGCTTAAGGAGGCAATAATCACATGAGTCGTAAATTTAAAACTATGGACGGCAACCAAGCGGCTGCTCACGTTTCTTATGGTTTTACAGAAGTTGCTGCGATTTATCCAATCACTCCATCTTCTCCAATGCCAGAACACATTGATGAATGGGCTGCATCTGGTCGAAAAAACATCTTCGGCAACACTGTTCAAGTTGTAGAAATGCAATCTGAAGCAGGTGCTGCTGCTGCAACCCACGGTTCTTTACAAGCTGGTGCATTAACAACAACTTTCACATCTTCCCAAGGTTTGTTATTGATGCTTCCTAACTTATATAAAGTAGCAGGTGAATTACTTCCAGGTGTATTCCAAGTAGCTGCTCGTGCATTGGCTGCACATGCTTTGGCTATCTTTGGTGACCACCAAGACGTAATGGCTGCTCGTGCAGCTGGCTGTGCTATGTTAGCTGAATCCTCTGTACAAGAAGTAATGGACTTGTCCGCTGTAGCTCACTTGACAGCTATTAAAACTCGTGTACCTTTCATCAACTTCTTTGACGGTTTCCGTACATCCCACGAAATTCAAAAAATTCAAATCTGGGACTATGAAGATTTAAAACCATTGGTTGACATGGACGCTGTTAAAGCTTTCCGTAAAAATGCTTTAAATCCAGATGCTCCTGTAACTCGTGGTACTGCAGAAAACCCTGACGTTTACTTCCAACATCGTGAAGCATCCAATAAATTCTACTTGAACGTTCCTGACGTTGTAGAACACTACATGAACGAAGTTAACAAATTGGCAGGTACTAACTACCAATTGTTCAACTACCATGGTGCTCCTGATGCTACTGACGTTGTTGTAACTATGGGTTCTTCCGCTCAAGTTGTAGAATCCACTGTGGATTACCTTAACAAATTGGGCCGCAAAGTTGGTTTTATCAACGTTCATTTGTTCCGCCCATTCGCAACAGATCGTTTGTTGAAAGCTCTTCCTAAAACTGTAGAACGCATTGCAGTTCTTGACCGTACTAAAGAACCAGGTGCTTTGGCTGAACCATTGTTCTTAGACGTACAAGCAGCTGTAGTTGACGGTGGCCGTAATGTAAAAGTTATCGCTGGTCGTTATGGTTTGAGCTCCAAAGACGTTATCCCTGCAGACATCGTTGCTGTATTCGATAATTTAGCTGCTGAAAATGGTAAGAAATTCTTCACATTGGGTATCAATGATGATGTTACATTCTTGTCCTTAGATCGTGCTGAAGGCGTAGAAGTTGAAACTCCTGGTTTGACTGAATGTAAATTCTGGGGCTTTGGTTCTGACGGTACAGTTGGTGCGAATAAATCCGCTATCAAAATCATTGGTGACCACACTGATATGTATGCTCAAGCATACTTTGACTACGACTCCAAAAAATCTGGTGGCGTAACAATGTCTCACCTTCGTTTTGGTAAAAACCCAATCAACTTGCCTTACTTGATTACTGAACCTCAATTCGTAGCATGTCACCGTCAATCTTATGTACATGAATACGACTTGATTCGCGGCATCAAAAAAGGCGGTACATTCTTATTGAACTGTACTTGGTCTCCTGAAGAATTGGATGAACATTTACCTGCTAAATTACGTCGTCAAATCGCAGAAAAAGAATTGAACTTCTACATCATCAATGCTGCGAAAATCGCTTCTGAAATCGGTTTGGGTGGTCGTATCAACATGGTAACGCAAGCTGCGTTCTTCAAATTGACTGAAATCATCCCTGTAGATGATGCTGTTAAATACCTTAAAGAATCTGTAGTAACTTCTTACGGTAAAAAAGGTCAAAATATCGTTGACATGAACAATGCTGCTATCGATCAAGGTGTTAACGCTTTGGTAAAAGTAGATGTTCCTGCTAGCTGGAAAGACGCAGTAGATGATGGCAATCATGCAGTTAAACCTGGTTGCGAATCTTGCCCATCCTTCGTTCAAAATATTGCACAACCAATCAATGCACAAGCTGGTTATGATCTTCCTGTATCCACATTCTCTGGCTATGAAGATGGTACATTACCTGCTGGTACTGCTAAATTCGAAAAACGCGGTCCTGCATTGTTCGTTCCAAAATGGTTGCCTGAAAACTGTATTCAATGTAACCAATGTTCCTTCGTATGTCCTCATGCTACAGTTCGCCCAATTTTGGCAACTGAAGCAGAAGTGGCTGCGGCTCCAGAACATTTCGATACAATCCCTGCATTGGGCGCTAAAGACCTTCAATTCCGTATCGCTGTATCCCCATTAGATTGCTTGGGTTGCGGTAACTGTGTTGATATTTGTCCAGCTCCTAAGGGCAAAGCTATCGTGATGACATCCATCGATACTGAAATCGAACAAGCTGAAGCTTGGAACTATGGTGTTAACCTTCCTGTAAAAGAAAACCCTATGAAAAAGGAAACTGTTAAGGGTTCCCAATTTGAACAACCATTGTTCGAATTCTCCGGTGCTTGTGCAGGTTGTGGTGAAACTCCTTATGCTAAATTGTTAACTCAATTGTTCGGTGACCGTATGATGATTGCCAATGCGACTGGTTGTTCCTCTATTTGGGGTGCTTCCATGCCTGCATCTCCATACACAACTAACCAACAAGGTCATGGTCCTTCTTGGGCAAACTCTTTGTTCGAAGATAATGCTGAGTATGGTTATGGTATGTACATCGGCGTTAAGAAAATCCGCCAACAATTAGTAGAATTGGCTGCTAAAGCAGTTGAAACTGCTACTGGCGAATTGAAAGACGCTTTAGAACAATGGATTGAATTTGCTAACCTTGGTGCAGCTACTCGTCAACGTTCCGAACGTTTAGTAGCAGCTATCGAAGCTGAAGGCGCTACAACTCCTGAATTGAAAGAAATTCTTGAGAAAAAACAATTCTTGATCAAACGTTCTCACTGGATCTTCGGTGGTGACGGCTGGGCATACGACATCGGCTTCGGCGGTGTTGACCATGTATTAGCTTCTGGCGAAGACGTAAACATCTTCGTATTCGATACTGAAGTATACTCCAACACTGGTGGTCAAGCATCTAAATCCACTAACGTAGCAGCAGTTGCTCAATTCGCAGCTTCTGGTAAACGTACTAAGAAGAAAGACCTTGGCATGATGGCTATGTCTTATGGTTATGTATACGTAGCACAAGTAGCTATGGGTGCAGACAAAAACCAATTGATGAAAGCTGTTACAGAAGCTGAAGCATATCCAGGTCCATCCTTGATCATCGCTTACAGCCCATGTATCAACCATGGTATCAAAGCTGGTATGGGTAAAGCTCAAGAAGAACAACGTAAAGCAGTTGCAGCTGGTTACTGGGATCTTTACAGATACAACCCTCAACTTAAAGAAGAAGGTAAAAATCCATTCTCCTTGGATTCCAAAGAACCAACTGAAAGCTTCCAAGACTTCCTTAAAGGTGAAGTACGTTACGCTTCCTTGGCTAAAGCTGCTCCAGATGTGGCAGAAGAATTGTTCGCTAAAACTGAAAAAGACGCTAAAGAACGTCGCTTAAGCTATGTTCGCTTGCAAAAAGGTTTTGAAGACGTAAAATAATTCGTTATTTAACGACTGAGAACTATATGAGGCACCCTTTCAAGGGTGCCTCTTTTGTATGTAATACTATATAGCTAAATGTGTTAATATCATATTATTTAGGTAATAACTGCTTTAAACGTAGGTAATATACTAGTAATTTGGTATAATGATAAATAACAATGTATATTTCATAAAGTTAAACATAGAGGTACATATGGCTAAGGATAATTCACAAATAGCAATGGAAGACATGCAACAAACGATATATAAAGAGTTAGGCTATAAATCCTATCCATTTCCTTTTACAACGCCGGCCTATTTAGAAGCATATGGTGCTCTTATAGGGCTAAATACTCCACCTGCGAAGACAGCTCGTGTTCTTGAACTAGGTGCTACTTATGGCGGTAATATTATTTCTCAAGCTGTATTTAACCCAGAGGCGACCTTTGTAGGCATTGAACTTTCACAAGACCAAGTAGAGAAGGGCAAACAAATTATTTGTGATGCAAAATTAGAGAATGTATCCTTGGTGCAAGGAGATATTTTGAATTTTGACGAATCTATGGGGACTTTCGATTATATTATTGCACATGGATTCTACTCTTGGATCAATGATGAAATGAAGGATAAGCTGCTCAATATTATTTCTAATCATTTGGTGGATAATGGTATTGCCTATGTGTCTTACAATACGTATCCAGGTTGGCATACCATGGAAGAAGTACGTCAGCTCATGCTGTTTGCTAATCGTGGCCAAGATAAGTTGACCCATAAGGAAAAGGTGTTGCGCGGTAAGACCGTAGGCAGTCTTGTGGGTGCTCAGATTCTTAACTATGATAATCTTAAAGAACGAAATAGTAAATTCCTTGGTGCATTGCGCTCTGTAATGCAAAAGGATGACTATTATGTAGGTCATGACCATCTAGAGCCGCATAATGATCCGTGCTATTTCTATCAATTTAATGATCATTTGAAAGCGCATAATCTTGCTTATGTATGCGATGCGGACCTTACACTATCTATGGTTCGTACCTATGATGAAAGTATAGCAGCTAAACTTGAGCAATTGGCACCTAATAGCCAAGCGGATCAAGAACAATATTTAGATTTTATACTAGATACGACATTCCGCAAGTCGATTATTTGTAAAGCTAGCGTTGCCAAAGATATCAACTTTGCTGTTGCAAATCCGGCTGAAGTGAATACAATTCCTGTTCGCACTATTGTAAATAGCTTTGTTTTCCAAATTCTCTTTGATGAGGAATCATTGGAAATGTTTGAAAATGTACTTGTAAGAGATACGTTCCAAGCACTTATCAAAGATGGTGGTACGTTCAATATGATCGAGGCTCTAGCTATTTTGAAAGCAGCCCATGAGGCAGCTCATGCATCTGATGATGAATTAGAACCTGCTGTATGTAGCTTGTATCGAGCTGTAGTAGAGCATATGGTACGTGGTGGCATTCGCTTCTATAAAACATTCCCTGTAAAAGAAGAGTATATGGAGGGCTTATCTTATATTCCTGCCCGTTTTACAAACTTTGTAAAAGCTATTGTTCATGGTGGCAGTGAATATATGTATGGAGCAGATATGTTCAATGATGCTATTGGTGATATTTCTGAAGAGGATTTATTATTTATGGAGTTGTTGAGCAAACCAAAAGCGAAATCTACGGTAATTAAAAAGATTAAAGATGCTCTCTTTAGTGCAGATCCCTCTCAACCTACAAAGCATCAAAATGCCATGGCTGAAGCTTTTTATAATGAATTAACAACGCGTATGGAACAATTAGGCTTTATTAGAAGTAAGAAAACAGGTAGTATTTCCTAAGTGATAGCTCCCTTTATTTGATTCTCTTGCTATGGGGCTGTATTATATTCTGCTGATTTTATAGCTAAAATAGAAACCCGTTACATTTATAACATATATATGTACTAAGTGTTAACGGGTTTTGTTTTATATAATTAAATTTACTTTTATTTTATATTTATTACTTTTAGTTATTTTATATTGCTGAAAAAGTATAGTAAATCGATAATTTTAATGAGGAAAAAATGAACCGTTCATGAAAGTATGGTATAATGTGTTTGGGTATTTTGTAAATATCATCCGATGTGTTGTGGATGATTCTATAAATTGTATTAGTTGATAAAGTTGTATTAATTGTATTATTTGTAAAAGGAGTCTTTTATGGCATCTAAAAAGGCAGTTCTAGTATACATACTAGAAATCCTGAAAGACGAAACAGATGCTAATCATACGTTATCTCAAGAGGAGATTCGCAGTATATTAGCCGAACGGTACGAGGTATCCGTCGATCGGAAAACCTTAGGCCGTCATTTAAATGATTTATATGAATCTGGAGATTTTGGTATTCAATGTGAAGAGTCTGCTGTGGGAGCAGATGGCACCATTCGACGTACTGATTTCTACATGATTCATACCTTTGAAGATTCTGAATTGCGGTTATTGATTGATGGTATATTGGCATCTCGCCAAATTACTGCATCTCAACGTAAAGATTTAATCGGGCGTGTTGCAAAATTGGGGAGCTCCTATTTTAAGCCTCATGGTATTGATATTGAAAGTAATACAGAGTACCTTCATAGAAGCCAAGATTTATTTCTTAATATTGATCTCATAGAAGAAGCAATACAAAAGGGTAGAAAAATTTCGTTGGCTTATTGCCAACCGGATGTGGATAAGCGATTACACATTAATCTTGGCCCAGACCATAAGGAACGGAAGTATGTATTTAACCCATTCCAACTAGTAATGAATCGGGGACATTATTACTTGGTGGGAAATCACGAAAATTATGATGACATGTCTACATTACGTGTCGATCGAATTGCACATGTTACGGTGCTAAATGAACGTAGAAAACCTTTACGGGAGATAAAGGGATATCAACAACAACTCACCTTTAACGTGTCACAATACGTAAAGGAACATATTTATATGTTCGGTGGTGAATCTATAACTGTTACTTTTAAAGCTAAACGGTCCATTGTAAATCAAATTTTGGATTGGTTCGATGGCAATGTAGAGTTTACGAATATAACAGCTGATAATGTTGTATGCCGTGTACGTGTTAATCATGACGCCTTTAAATATTGGGCGCTCCAATATATGCAAAGTGTAAAAGTGCTTACTCCAGCCTCTTTAGTGACAGAGGTAAAAGCCGCAATTGAGGAAGGTTTACACCAATACTCATAAATAAAAAGCTAGTTGATCGATGAATCAACTAGCTTTTTTTATGTTTCCTTATAGAACGTGCATTTTTTCTGCCTCTCTATAGTCTTTTAGAACGGGACGTGGAGGCAATTTGCCCATGAGGCTTACAATATAGATTGCGATAGAAGAGAAGATGAAGCCTGGCACAATTTCGTATAGGCCAAAGAATCCAAATTGTTTCCAAATGAGTACTGTTAAACCACCTACAACAATACCAGCGATACAGCCGTGACGCGTCATGCGTTTCCAGAACAAAGAGAACAAGATAGCTGGACCGAAGGCTGCGCCGAAGCCTGCCCAAGCATAGGCTACCATCGTCAAGATATAGCTGTCTGGGTCCATTGCCATATAGATGGCAACCAATGCCACTAGAAGTACTACGATACGGCTTACTAATACAAGCTCTTTATCGCTTGCTTTTGGATGGATGATATTAGCATAGAAGTCATTAGAAATAGCAGAGGCTGTTACTAATAATTGAGCAGATGCGGTACTCATAATAGCGGCCAATACAGCGGACCAGATAAGGCCTGCTACAAATGGAGTAAAGAGCCGTTCAGTCATGATGAGGAATACTGTTTCTGCATCTGTGCCAACCAATTTGTCTGGTAACATATATACATGACCAATGAGACCTACAGCGATAGCTGCCATAAGGGATAAGATAACCCAAACCATGGCGATGTTCGTAGATTTCTTAAGCTCTTTTGCATCAGAGATAGCCATAAAGCGCACTAGGATGTGAGGTTGACCGAAGTAGCCAAGACCCCAACCGAGAGAAGAAATTAGGCCGATAGCCCAAGTAAACCAATCAGACGGATTACCAAACAAGCTAAGTCCTTGTGGGAACTCATGTTGGATGAGCTGGAATGTTTCTATAGGGCCCCCCATGTACATGGCTGCTGTAATTGGTACGGCCAAGATGGCAAAGAACATTAATGCACCTTGAATACAGTCTGTCCAAGATACGGCGAGGAATCCACCAAGGAAGGTATAAAATACGACGATACCAGCGGTGATAAAGAGGGATACGGTGTAATCAAGACCAAAGATGGTATTGAACAATTTGCCCCCTGCCACGAAGCCTGATGATGTATAAATCAAGAAGAAAATCAAGATAAATAAGGCGGAAATGACAGCTACCGAATGAGACTGATCGTGGAAACGATTCTTCAAATAATCCGGTAATGTTAAGCTATCACTGGCTACCTCCGTATGGTTGCGCAGGCGTCTAGAAACGAATTTCCAGTTGGCCCATGTGCCTAATGTAAGGCCTACGGCAATCCACACACCAGAAATCCCCGTAGTATACGCTAGGCCCGGCACACCCATGAGCATCCAACCACTCATATCTGATGCTTCCGCACTAAGTGCTGTAATCCATGGTCCTAATTGTCGGCCACCGAGGATGTAATCACCAATGCTGTTCGATTTACGATAATAGTAGACCCCGATATACATCATGAGTCCTAGATATAAGGCAAAGGCGATAATAATCATTAAGTTGTCTTGTGTCATGCCTATATAAGACCTCCTTAGGTTCTAGTTATATTCTATAGTATAGTAAATAATTTTTATTGTACCACATATTAGTACTTTAGAGGGTAAAAAATTGGTAATATCAACAAGATTCCTATACTAATCTAGCCCATATACTTTAGAGATACGCATTAGATTGTTACTTATGAAATCATATACTAATGAGTCCCATACCGAACGAAATATGATAAAATAAAAGAATGAAAAAACGATATTTCGTATTGAGTGTACGAAATATTTGTCAGTAGTAATCGAAATTAATACTTATATTTTTGGAACGTGAAAGGAGGACCCTATGGAACAACAGGTAGGCGGAAAACAAGATGTATCTAGACAACATCAAGTTGTGACGAAACAACAAGCATTGCGCATGTTGGAGACCTACTTTGGGTATACCTCCTTTAGACCGGCTCAAGAGGCTCCTATTGCATCTTTGTTGCGGAATGAAGATGTAATTGGAATTATGCCAACAGGGGCTGGGAAGTCTATCTGTTTCCAGATACCTGCGCTTTGTAAGGCGGGCTTGACTATTGTATTTTCTCCTCTCATTTCTCTTATGAAAGACCAAGTGGATGGTCTCTTAGTGCAGAATATACCAGCAGCGCTCATCAATAGTACACTTACACAATCTGAGTTTAATAAGACCATGTACGAAGTACGTAGTGGTAAGATTAAACTCTTATATATTGCACCAGAGCGGTTGAGTTCTAATTTTTTTTGTAATGTACTGCGACCATTACCGATTGCTCAAGTCATTGTGGACGAGGCTCATTGTATCTCTGAGTGGGGTCATGATTTTAGACCGTCTTATCGCCTTATCGGTGAGTGGCTCAATTCATTGCCAAAGAGACCTATCGTGGGGGCTTTCACAGCGACGGCGACGAAATATGTAGAAAACGATATAAAAAATTTATTAGGCCTAGATAAGGCTAATGTATACGTGACGGGTTTTGATCGGCCTAATTTATCCTTCTCTGTTATCCGTACACCAAAGCGGATGGATTACGCTGTTCATTATGTGCGTCAGCACGCCAATGAAAATGGTATTATCTACTGTGCAACGCGCAAGGATGTAGATCGTGTGTATGAAAATTTAACCCGTGCGGGCATCAAAGCGGGCCATTACCATGGGGGGCTCAACGACGAGGTGCGCCGTGAAATGCAGAATGCCTACGCAGACGATAAATTGCAGGTTATGGTGGCTACCAATGCCTTTGGTATGGGCATTGATAAAAGTAATGTACGTTATGTGCTACATTATCAAATGCCGCGTAATATGGAATCCTATTATCAGGAGGCAGGACGAGCTGGCCGTGATGGGGCACCTGCTGAATGTATCTTGCTTTATAGTGGGCAGGATGTACAGGTTCATAAGTATTTAATTGAACAGTCCATTGAAACGCCTGAGCGACAAGATGTGGAGTTACGCAAATTGCAGTCTATGATTGATTACTGTTTCTGTAGTAATTGCTTGCGTAAATATATGCTTAATTACTTTGGTGAAAGCACCGTTTGGACAACCTGTGATAATTGTAGCTCTTGTAAGGGGGCTACTGATAAGGTCAATGTTACGAAAGAAGCAAAGGCTATTTTCCGTGCCATCATGGGCACCGATGAGCGATATGGGGCATCAATGATAACCTCTATTGTCCGCGGGGAGCGAACGGATCGGATTATGCGTGCTGGACATGATGCATTACCCGTCTTTGGCTTACTGAGCAATGTAGATGAAAAATCTATTAAAGGACTTATTCAACAGTTTGTAGCATCTGGCTACTTGCGTAGTTCGACGGGGAAATACCCTGTGTTATCCTTAACGGCTGGTGCCGAGGAAGTGTTAGCAGGTCGTAAAGAGGTAGAGGAAATTAGACAACATGTGTCTGTGCCTTCTCGCACTAGCAAGTCTACTGCCTCTGTGGCACGAGGCAAATCTAGTCCTACATCGGGTGGTTTATTTGAACATTTACGGCAACATCGTAAGCGCTTGGCAGAAGAAGCGGGCCTTAGACCGTATCTTATCTTCCCTGATACAGTACTCATAGATTTGGCAAATTTACGACCTACTACATTAGGTGAGTTTGGCAATGTTAAAGGCGTAGGGGAAGCAAAATTAAAAAAATATGGACTTACCTTTTTACAGGCCATTGCAGAATATAAGGGATAATAAATTTTACTGTATATATGGCAGTACTGTATATTTTTTAGTATGATAGTACTATATATTTTAGTGAGATAGTACTATATATTTTAGTAAGATTATCAAGATATACGTTAGTATTTTTTGCTTATTATAAATAGATCTAGGGGGATAAATGAGCTTAGCAGATACACAATACCTCGGTATTATTGAAAATATTTTAGATCATGGTATTTATGGTCAAAACCGTACAGGCATTGCAACATACAAATTGCCTCAACAAATCATGCAATTTGACTTGCAAGAGGAATTTCCAATTTTAACCACTAAATTTGTAGCTTTCAAAACAGCTGTAAAAGAATTATTGTGGATTTGGCAAATGCAGTCCAATGACGTGCGCAAATTGCAAGAAATGAATGTGCACGTATGGGATGAATGGATGCGTGAAGATGGTACTATTGGTAAAGCATACGGCTATCAAATTGCGAAGTATAAACAACTAGATAAGCTCATCAAAATGATTAAAGAAGATCCTGATAGTCGCCGAATGATTGTAACCCTTTGGAATATTGAAGATTTAGAGGATATGGCGTTGCAACCATGTGCGTATGAAACCTTATGGGATGTAGGGGATGGTTACTTGAACTGCATGCTCATCCAACGCAGTGGCGACATGGGGCTTGGTGTTCCGTTTAATACGGCTCAATATGCGGCATTACAATGTATGATCGGTCAAGTAACCGGCCTAAAACCCGGTAAATTTACACATGTTATCAACAATGCTCACATCTATGAAAATCACGTAGATGCATTGCGTGAGCAATTAGCACGTCGTGAACAAGCGTTGCCTGCTCCTAAAATTATTGTGAATCCTGAGGTAAAAGACTTCTATGACTTCACACCAGAGGACATTACCTTAGATGGATATGAACATTTAGGTAAATTATCCATGACTGTTGCCATATAGTATTAACTGAAAGAGGGCAGTATGTTAGCATTAATCGTAGCCGTAGCACATAATCGTGTAATCGGTAAAGATAATACTTTGATTTGGCATTTGCCAAATGATTTGAAATTCTTTAAGGAAAAAACAACAGGACATGTTATTATCATGGGCCGTAAGACCTTTGAAAGCTTACCGTTCTTGTTGCCAAATCGTGAGCATTGGGTAATTACTCGTGATAAAGGCTTTGATGCACCAGAAGGTGTTAAGATTTTCCATAACCCTGAGACGGCTGCTGAAGCAGCACGTGCGCTTGATGCGGCCTACGTTATTGGTGGCGCTCAAGTATACGAAGCTTTTCTACCTTATGTAGATACTATGTATATCACTGAAGTAGACCATGAATTTGATGGGGATGCATTTTTCCCTGAATTCTCAGAGGATGCTTTCACCATCGAATCCATTGTAGACGGCATTGTGGATGAAAAGAATCAATATCCTCATCGTTTTGTAACCTATCGCAGAAAGGCAGCTAAATGAGTGAAAGAATGTTTGCCATTATCGGCAGTGAATTAAATGTTAAGCCAAAGCAGGTGCAAGCTGCCGTAGAATTGTTGGACGAAGGCAATACGGTGCCATTTATTGCACGTTATCGTAAAGAGGTAACGGGCGAATTGCAAGATGAGCAATTGCGCACCATTGAAGAACGCATTAAATACTTGCGCAACTTAGAAACACGTCGCCAAGAAATCATTGCTTCTATTACAGAGCAAGAAAAGATGACAGACGAGTTGATGAAGTCTTTGGAAGCTGCTACAAAGCTACAAGAGTTAGAAGACCTGTACTTGCCATATCGTCCAAAGAAACGTACGCGTGCTATGATTGCCCGTGAACGTGGATTAGAGCCATTGGCTGATATGATTATCAACGATACGGTTACCTCTGGAGATCCGTTAGAGATTGCAAAAGAATACATAACGGAAGAGGTTCCTACGCCAGAGGATGCCATACAAGGCGCTTCTGATATCGTAGCGGAGATCGTCAGTGATAGTGCAGACTTCCGGGCGTACTTGCGTAAGAAGATGTGGAATGAAGGCTTTATTCAAGCTGAATTGAGCGGTGAAGAGGAAGAACAACAACAATTCTTGCAATATGCTGAATATGTTGAGCCCGTACGTCAAATGCCGTCCCATCGTATCTTGGCTGTAAATCGCGGTGAAAAATTAGGTGCTTTAAAGCTAGCTCTAACTGTACCAGGTGACACCTATATTGCTTATATGTTACAAAAGTTAGAGAAAAATCTGAAGTCGATCTTCTCAGAGTATAAAGCGGCTGCTGTAGCTGATGCGTACAAACGTCTTATTTTCCCAGCTTTAGAGCGTGAAATTCGCAATGAATTGACGGAAAAAGCCGATGAGCAAGCTATCAAGGTGTTTGGTGTAAATCTCAAAAATCTATTGTTACAACCACCATTGGCTGGACATGTTATCATGGGCCTTGACCCTGGTTACCGTACTGGCTGTAAAATGGCGATTATCGATCAACAAGGCAATGTGCTTGATTACGGTGCGTACTATTTAACAAATAGTGAAAAGCTTCGCAAGGAAGCTCAAAAGGTATTGGCTGATAAAATCCGTAAGTTTAAGGTTACTCTTTTATCTATCGGCAATGGTACTGCATCCTACGAAACAGAGCAATTTGCATCTACCATGATTGAAGAGGAACAATTAGATTGCCACTATATCATCACTAATGAAGCAGGTGCATCTGTATACTCTGCATCTAAATTAGCTATCGATGAGCTACCAGATTTAGATGTAACCATTCGCGGTGCCGTATCTATTGCACGCCGCGTACAAGATCCATTGGCTGAATCTGTTAAAATCGATCCAAAATCTATCGGCGTAGGTCAATACCAACATGATGTAAACCAAAAACAATTGACTCATACCTTAGATCAAGTGGTTGAAACTGTAGTAAACCATGTTGGGGTAGAGCTAAATACTGCATCCCCAGCTATTTTGCAACATGTTGCAGGCATTTCTAGTGCGGTGGCTAAAAATATTGTTGCATACCGTCAAGAGAATGGTGTATTTAAAAGCCGTAAGGAATTGCTAAAAGTGCCTCGTTTAGGCCCTGCCGCCTTTACACAATGTGCTGGTTTCTTGCGCTTACAACATGGTAAAAACCCACTGGATAATACATCTGTTCACCCAGAGTCCTATGAATTGGCAGAACGCATCATTGGTGAGTTAGGCTTTACCTTAAAAGACTTACAAGATAAAGCTCAATTAGAAGCGTTGCAAGTTAAATTACCTCTTGTAGATGCTGAGAAAATGGCTACCAAACTTGATGCGGGCGTGCCGACTGTTCGAGATATTTTGGCGGCTCTTGCTAAACCAGGTCGTGATCCTCGGGAAGATTTACCGGCTCCGCTTACTAGAAAGCACATAGTGAGCCTAGAAGATATTAAAGTAGGCACCGTTGTAAAAGGGACTGTTCATAACGTAGTTGATTTCGGAGCTTTCGTAGACTTTGGTCTTAAAACGAATGGTTTATTACATCGCAGCGAGCTTTGCAACAGCCGTCAACATCCATCAGATGTGCTTGCTGTAGGTGATATTATCGAAGCACAAATTATTTCTGTTGATGTAAAACGCAATCGCATCGGTTTGTCTGTAAAAGCATTACAACCAGAAAAACCGAAGAATAACGATAATAACCGTAATAGAAATAATAACGGTCAGCTTCGAAATAATGATAACCGAAATAGTAACCGTAATAATGGTGGACGTCAAAATGAGAATCACAATAATGGCTCTCGTAATAATGGGAGTCGTCGTAATTCATAATTTAATAGAAGTCTAGTTAATTTACATTAATAGATTTTAAATGATAGTCATTCTTGACTAAAAGTCATTATACTAAAAACCACACCCTCTATGGTTTTAGAGGGTGTGGTTTTTCTATATAGCTAAAATCTATGTATATTAATGCAGAATAGATATATCGAAAATAATATATCTGATTGAAAATTTTAGATATGAGGAGTATGATGAAATCAAAGAGGGGGAATTCCTAAATCATATTCCTAAAGAGGAGGTAATGCAATGAGCTTGAACCTTAAAGAAAGATATGGACTTTTAATTAATAATGAATGGGTAAAGGCATCTGACGGTGCTGAATTTAATGTATATAACCCTGCTAATGGCGAACAACTCGCTATCTGTGCAGAGGCGACGAATGATGATGTTGATAAAGCTGTAGAGGCTGCAACAGAAGCTTTCAAAATATGGAAAAAAGTATCTCAAGTAGAACGTGCCGATTATTTGTTAAAAATTGCGGATGCTATCGATGCGCATAAAGAACATTTGGCGCAAGTTGAAACATACGACAATGGTAAACCTATCCGCGAAACATTGAATGTGGATATCCCACTTGGGGCTGACCATTTCCGTTATTTTGCAGGCGTGCTTCGTTCCGAAGAAGGTTCTGCACAAGTATTTGATGAAAATACATTGAGCCTTATTGTGCGCGAACCAATTGGCGTTGTAGGCCAAGTTGTACCTTGGAACTTCCCATTCCTAATGGCCGCTTGGAAATTGGCTCCAGCTCTTGCAGCAGGCTGTACAGTTGTTATCAAACCTTCTAGCCACACATCTCTTAGCTTATTAGAACTTGGCGATATTTTGAAAGAAATCTTGCCACCAGGTGTTGTAAACATCGTAACTGGTAAAGGTTCTAAATCCGGTCAATATATCCTTGATCATCCTGGTTTTAGCAAACTTGCTTTCACAGGCTCTACAGAGGTAGGTCTAGATGTATATAAAGCAGCATCTGAACGCTTGATTCCTGCCACATTGGAATTAGGTGGTAAATCTGCGAATATCTTCTTTGAAGATGCGAACTGGAAACAAGCTCTTGACGGGGCAATGCTCGGTATTCTTTTTAACCAAGGTCAAGTATGCTGCGCTGGTTCCCGTATCTTCGTACAAGATACAATTTACGATAAATTCGTAGCTGAACTTGCTGCACTATTCGATAAGGTGAAAGTTGGTTTGCCTTGGGATTCATCTACTCAACTTGGCTCCTTGATTTACGAAGACCAAGTTAATAAAGTATTGAGTTATGTAGACCTTGCAAAAGAAGAAGGAGCTCGCATTGTAGCCGGTGGTGTACGTGTTACTGATGGCGAACTTGGTAAAGGTTGCTTTGTAAGACCTACACTTATTGTAGATGCTACAAATGATATGCGTGTAGCTCGCGAAGAAATCTTCGGCCCTGTAGCTGTTGTCATCAAATTCCACAGCGAAGAAGAAGTTATTGAACAAGCAAATGACAGCTTATACGGTCTTGGCGGTGGCGTATTTACTCAAAACATCAACCGTGCTATCCGCGTAGCTCGTGGTATCGAAACAGGTCGTATGTGGGTAAATACATATAATTCCATCCCTGCAGGTGCTCCGTTTGGTGGTTACAAACAATCCGGTATCGGACGTGAGACTCATAAAGTTATCCTTGAGCACTACACTCAAATGAAAAACATCATCGTAAACTTGAGCGATAAACCATCTGGGTTCTACGACTTAGACTAATAAAATATCAATCTCTCCAATAAACTATAACAAAGAGGCACCTCGAATGAGGTGCCTCTTTTACTAATATTGAGATAAACGGAATATTTTTCTATACTCTTCTGGTGGATCAGAACCATCAGAAGGTTTTATAATAACTCTAATATATATATCTTCTTTGAAGTCTGGATATGTTGTTGCATATTCTTTGCAGAATTGCTCCATTCGATTGTAAAAATTTGTTACATCTTGGTTTTGTATGGCCGAATAGGGAATAGGCATTTCAATATACAAAGAAGATGTATCGTATGTAGCATAGGATAACTCCTCTTCTGTTATATAGTTTTTCATTAATGGGAATGCAGTTATTAACGGAATGTTGGTTATCAGTATTCGCTCCACTTGTGGTACAACAGGTGCAGAGGTATGCAAGGCTTCAGATATTTCAATGGGCATTTGTGGATATTTGTCAAAGGTGACTTGCCATCTATTGTTCCTATGAGACTCTAAGTGATATGTTAGATTAGGATAATCCTCATTTATATATTGTTGTACCTCATCTTCACTATAATGTGAGAGAAGATGACAACCCGTTGTTAGTATGAGGGATAGTATAATCAGTGGAAATAATATAAATCGTTTTAGGGCAAAAGGTTTCATTGTATATTCCTTTTATACTACTTTAGAAAGTTTAGTAAATCGTAATTGCTTAACAGGCACGTTTAATTTATTGGCGGAATTTTGGAGTACATTTTGGAGTACACTGTTTTAATTATATTATATCTAAATTAAATGTTTACTCATATAGCTGATTAATACCACACAACTCTCAATAAACCATAATAAAGAAGCAGCCCGAAAGAGGCGCCTTTTTTGTACTTAACAATAGTTTATTATATGTAAAAGTATAGGGTATGTTATAATTGTAGTCACATGAAATCGTGTTATTTAGAGAGGGTTATTATGAATTTGAAGAGAGTAATTAAATGGATTGGATATATTATTGGCATAATGGTAGTGCTTTATATCCTCATATTGGGAGTATTGATATATTTCTTGGCAAGTGGAGACTTTAAAAATAGTCTGATTTATTTAAGTGACCTTCAAGAGAGTGGATTATATTATGGCAATGAAAACCGTAAGATTGCTGATAATGTAGTTGCTGTTCATGAGGTGGATAATAAACTTTATTATATAACTTTAGACGGTATTGGTATTTTTGATGAAAATGTAAGTTTGTTAGATGCTTGGAATAAAGATATTAATAAATATAACACTTTCATTCCTCGGATAGATGCTAAAGAAACGCAATTTAATGTGAGTCTTGATGAGTTATATCCTAATATTTCTAGTCTTGATGAAAGTGATAGAGATATATGGAATGAAATCTTTTTTGATAGTGAGAAACGATATACAGGTCCACACGCTGGATATACTATAAAGCTACCTTTCTATGTATCATATAGAAAGGAAGATATGGTTAAGCATAATGATATAGTAGATCTTTCTACAGGAACTATTATTGGTAAGTATGGTAGTGAGCATATTTATAGAAACAACGCTTATTATAATTTTGAATTCAGAAAATTGACTAAAATTGATTTTTCTCAGAAAACTATATATAGCTATTATTCTGATAGTCTTGATATCGGTCGGTTTAGCAAGAATAATTCAGGTGATGAGAGATATGAATCTTATGCACGAAATGAGCTAGATACAGTAAGAACGAAAGACTTAGAGGTATTACCTAACTTATTGAATCAACGATTTATAGTGTTTAATTCCTTTAATGAGTTTTCTGATTTTGATAAAGATACCTTTGAAGCATTAACCATTGATGCAATTAAAAATCGGAAGGCTTTACAATTAGGGCCGTTAGAAAACCAGACACTTCGTCAGTATTTGAGTCGGTAACCATATAGTGGAAGGTGGAAGATGAATAAACTTGAAATATTAGGATATATTTGGATTTTTATATCTATATCCTTATCTATGGGGTTATATAAACTTGAGATCAGTAAACGTGTCATTGATGAAGAATATGAATATATCAAAAAACATAGAGCTTTTGGCGATTTAACCAAGTATTTAGCAATAATTGCAATTGTAAGTATAGTTCTATTAAATTTTAAATTTCTAATTGACAAAGATTATGTATTTATGGCCCGCTTTGGTGTTGCTTGGGGCGTATTCGTACTTTTTATAATGTGTACAGGTTTTTATCAAAAGCGGAATAGTTTGTATTATAAACGTGGCCTTTTTGCTATTTTTTCTATATTATTTGGTATTGCTGGTTTAGGTTATGCATTAAAGAATATGTTCTTTTAGTAGTAAATATATCAATTCAGATTTTATCAATATAGTGTTGTTTTGTGTGGGCACTTATGGAATGATTTTTAGAAATAAAAAAATGATTAAAGGACAGTATAATTCATGATTCAATTAGATTATCTATTAATTATAGGAATATTGCTTAGTGTTTTGCTTTTTCTTTTGGTTGGCGTATTTTACTATAGTAAATCTAAATTTTTAAAGGGACTCAATATTTGGTTTTTAATAATACTTAGCGTTTTATTAAGTTATTTATTATATCCCTTATATGAACTGACAGATTATAGAGAAGAATTTACGACATTAGTTATTATTGCTGCGATAATCATTAAAATAATTATCAATTTATCTATATTTATGATCACTGATAAAATAAGAACGAAATGGATTTCTAAATTAATTTTGATTCTATGGGTTGTTCTTGTTGAATGCTTGTATATGCCTATTCATTTGTCATATCTTGTTTTGTTATGTGTATCAGGTGGAATTGTGTTGATTGAACATTTTAAGGGGAAAAGAAATCCTATTTAGCTTAGATTCAGAATGACTGTTATAGCGCTCGCCCTCGAAATATGATATACTACTTAAATGCGCATAGTTCGTGCGCGATAGGAGGAAACACATTTAGATGTTAGAAAAATTTGAACAATTAATGATTAGCGAACCTGTTCTAAGAGCGTTAAACGATATGGGCTTTGAAGAGCCTACGCCAATTCAACAGGAAGCTATCCCAGTTGCCATGAGCGGTAAGGACATGATCGGTCAAGCTCAAACAGGTACTGGTAAGACAGCAGCATTTGGCTTGCCTGTATTGGAACGCGTAGACGGGAATGAGCGTCACGTTCAAGTAGTTATTTTATCCCCTACACGAGAATTAGCTATCCAAGTAGCTGAAGAGCTTAACAAAATGGCTCAGTACACGAATATCACAGCACTGCCAATCTACGGTGGTCAAGATATTAATCGTCAGTTCCGTGCCTTGAAAAAGAACCCTCAAATCATTGTTGCCACTCCTGGCCGATTGATGGATCATATGGATCGTGGTTCTATTAAATTTGACCATGTGAAAGTTGTGGTATTGGACGAAGCCGACGAAATGCTAAATATGGGCTTTGTTGATGATATCAATAAAATCTTGGGTGCTATCCCAGAAGACCATCAAACATTGTTGTTCTCTGCAACTATGCCTAAAGCTATTCAACAATTAGCTGAAACATATTTGACAGAGCCAACATTGATCCGCATGAAACCGACTCAAGTGACGATGGACTTGATCGAACAATATTATATCGAAGTGCAAGACCGTCAAAAATTCGATGTTCTTTGTCGTTTGTTTGATATTCAAACACCTGAACTTGCTATTATCTTCACGCGTACAAAACGTCGTGTTGATGAAGTAACAGAAGGTCTTAAGAAACGTGGTTACATGGCGGAAGGCATCCATGGCGATTTGTCTCAACAAAAACGGGACAGCGTAATTCGTCAATTCCGCGAAGGTACCATCGATATTCTCGTGGCTACTGATGTGGCAGCTCGTGGTCTTGATATTTCTGGCGTATCTCACGTATATAACTATGATATGCCTCAAGATCCTGAAAGCTACACACACCGCGTAGGTCGTACAGGTCGTGCCGGTAAAGCAGGTCAAGCTTTCACGTTCGTTATCCCTCGTGAAATGGAGCATTTACATGCTATCGAACGTTTAACAAAACGTAAAATCGCACGTCGTCGTGCACCTTCCTTAGGTGAAGTGCTTGAAGGTCAACAACGTTTGGCAATTGAAAGCCTCGTTGAAATGACAGATAATCTAGAAGCGTTGGCGCCTTTCAAATCTAGTGCTGAGGAATTGTTGAATGATACAGATTCCGTAACACTTTTGGCGGCCGCTCTTAAATTGTTAACAAAAGAACCAGATACTACCCCTGTAAATATTACAGAAGAAAAACCATTGCGCGTACGCCGTCGTCGTGAAAGTGGTCGTAGTGATCGCCGCCGTCGTGATGGTGATCGTCGTCGTGATGACCGCCCACGTCGCAGTCGCGATGATCGTAGAAGTGATCGTCGTAATGACCGTAAAGGTGATCGCCGCAGAGATGATCGTAAATTTGATCGTCCGCGTGGAGAGAAAAAAACTCGACATCAAAGTGAAGGTTTTAAACCTTACTTTAAAGACTAATAGGATGTGGATTGCTTCTGGGCAATCCACATTTTTTATTACTTAATAGTTAATACTATTTATCTTGATAAGTGTTGAGAATTTTGGTATAATAAATAATAATTATTTCTTGTAAACGGTCGATAATGGCCTATGCCTTATAGATTTCCAAGTGGAGAAAGGTAGATTATTATGGATATCGCACAAATTTTGCGTAGCCAGGGGTTTAAAGTAACTCCACAACGTATTGCGATTTATGATGCTTTGCGTGGTCATCATGATCATCCAACAGCAGAGATGTTGTATCATACGTTGCGCCCAGAACATCCAAGCATGAGCTTGGCTACAGTGTACAAGACGATGGAGATTTTTGAAAAAATCGGTCTTGTTAAAATTTTAGAAGTTGGTGATGAGCGTGCTCATTACGATTGGGATACACAAGCTCATTCCCATATCCGTTGCATTCGTTGCAATAAGGTAGAGGATATGATGGGCATTGATTTGAAAGCTATCAAAACGATTGCTGATCAAGGTAGCGAATATCAAATCACAGGTCAACATATTACCTTCGAAGGTGTTTGCCCTGAGTGTGCAAAAAAAGAAAGTCATTAATAGATAACCCCTGTTGTTGAAGGGCTCCTTCACGGCAGGGGTTATATTAGTTATCATATATCTTTATCTATTAGTGTTATAGAATAGCTATAGTAACAAAAATAGCTATAAGCATAATACAATAGATATTAGAGTTAGGCGTTTTATAATTATAAAATTGTAGAAATCGTATAGTCATATATAGAGGAGTATTATGTTTGTAATAGGCAGTCACTTATCAATTAGCAAAGGTTATTTACATATGGGCAAGGAAGCGACTAAAATTGGGGGCAATACGTTCCAATACTTTACGCGCAACCCTCGCGGTGGTAGCATGCGAGCTCTCGATGTTGAGGATATGAATAACCTTAGTGTATATATGAAAGAACACAACTTTGGTACCTTGTTGGCCCATGCACCGTATACTTATAACCCATGTGCCGCCAAAGAGGATTTACGCGCTTTTGCGAAGCAATCTATGATGGAAGATTTAGAGCGTATGGAATATTTGCCAGGTCAAATGTATAACTTTCACCCTGGTAGCCATGTGAAGCAAGGCGTAGATCAAGGTATTGAATACATTGTAGCGTGTTTGAATGAAATCTTATTTCCAGGTATGAAGACAACAGTCCTCTTGGAAGTAATGGCTGGTAAGGGTACAGAAATTGGCTCTCGTTTTGAAGAAATTGCACGCATCATCGATGGCGTAAAGCTAAAAGAGTACATGGGTGTGTGCGTTGATACTTGCCATATTCACGAAGGTGGTTATGATATCGTAAATAATCTCGATGGCGTTATTGACGAGTTCGATCGAATTGTAGGTCTTGATCGTTTGAAAGCCATTCATTTGAATGACTCTAAAAATCCTATGGGTGCCCATAAAGATCGTCATGAAAAAATTGGGGAAGGACATATTGGTATCGATGCTATTGCTCGCGTTGTAACACATCCTAAATTGACGAACTTGCCATTCTATTTGGAAACACCAAATGAATTGGACGGCTATGCAAAGGAAATTGCTATGCTACGTTCTATCGTAGAGAATAAATAATTAAAATACAGAAGTTAATTTAGTTATATAATAAATATGTAGAATACCTGATGCTATACTAGTTATTGCAAATATATAAAGTTATTAAAACTATTAAGGCTATTAAAGCTATATAAAGTTATTGAATTTCTATAAACTTATGGGACTAACAGCTTGTTTTGGCATTTGAATTCATACATTGTGTAAGGTATAGGGAGAACTGGAAAGGGGGACAAAATGCGTTTTTTGCATACTGCTGATTGGCATTTAGGGCGTATTTTTTATGGCCAGTACTTAACAGAGGACCAAGCTCATGTGTTGGAACATCAGTTTTTTAATATTTTGAAAGATGAAAACATCGATGGCATATTGCTCGCAGGGGATATTTTTGATAGAGCGGTGCCACCCATTGAAGCTATCGAATTGTGGGACTCCATCATCACTCGTCTCGCTATGGACTACAAGGTGCCTCTCTTTGTGGTGAGCGGTAATCACGATGGGGCGGAACGTCTTGAAGTGGGGCGCTCTATGTTGGGCCAATCGGGTATCCATATTTGGGGCTCTCCTCATCACGCGTTGATGCCTTTTGAATTTGAAGGGACAGATGGCAAGGTGGCAATTTGTCCTATGCCTTTTAGTGAACCCCGGCGCATAGGAGAGGCTTTATTTGCTGATGTAGAGTCTACTAATACAGAAACTACCGATACTGAAATTGCTGACATAGTAACACCGTGTTATGAACAAAATTGTGAAAGCGCTTTGAACCTGCATAATTATGACCAAATGTATCAGGCTTGGAGTAATTACCTGTATAAACAAGTACCTAAGGGGATGTGCAGTATCGCCATTAGCCATGCCTTTGTTATGGGAGGTGAAGTAGGGGGCTCAGAGCGTACCTTGTCTGTAGGTGGTAGTGAACAGGTAAATCCTCAAGTCTTTAAAGATTTTCACTATACTGCTTTGGGACATTTGCATGGGCCTCAGCGAATGGGAGCTGATCATATTCGCTATAGTGGATCTCCATTAAAATATTCCTTTGATGAACATATGCAGAAGAAGTCTTTCACCATCATTGATATGGATACAAAGGGAAGCGTAGAAATTAACACGATTCCTGTAGAGGCGAAGCGAGACGTAGTCATTTTGGAAGGATATTTTGAAGACCTGTTAAATGATAAAGCGTTACAGGCTAAACATAGGGACGATTATGTGCAAGCTCGTTTGCTTGATACGATGCCGATTATGGATGGAATGGCTAAGTTGCGTCAGGTTTATCATCGTTGCATGACCATTGATCTAGTTGGTCGCGTGGCAGGGCCTATAGCAGATATGGGTGAGGCAATTTTCAAAGAATTAAATGAACGTGATCTATTTAATCAGTTTGCAGAAACTGTGTGGAAGGAACCTTTAACAGAGAAAGAACAGCAATACATCAACTCTGTATGGGACCGAATTCTTAAGGAGGACTAAATGAAGCCTATATCATTAACTATAGAAGCCTTTGGTCCGTATCGTGATTCGGTCACTTTAGATTTTAATGAGCTTCAAGACCATTCCATGTTTCTCATTGCTGGTCCTACGGGGGCAGGGAAAACATCAATCTTAGATGCCATAGTGTATGCCTTGTATGGTGAGCCGAGTGGAGAAGTACGCAAAACAGATGCTATTCGCAGTGACTTTGCAGAACCTCATCGTATGACTCGTGTCGATTTCTCCTTTGCTATTGGCAATGCACAATATCGTGTTGAACGATTACCGAAACAGATGGTAGCAAAGAAACGTGGTACAGGGATGCGTGAGCAGAATGCTAGCGCTACTGTATATGAGAAGAAAGATGGTGAGTGGAAGGTCATTGCTACCTCTGCTGTCGCCATTCGCGATACTATTCAGCAAATTATAGGATTTCGTAAGGATCAGTTCTTACAAGTTGTGCTATTACCTCAAGGGGAATTCCGAAAGTTGCTAGTGGCCTCTACGAGTGAACGTGAGGAATTACTACATACACTTTTTAGAACGGAGCTATATCGAAAATTACAAGAAGCACTGAAGGCTGCTTATGATGAAGCAAAGGCAGGTATTGAAGAAAATCTAACAAAGCAAACTACCTTCATACAGTCCATTCCTCATGATGGAGCGACTCCAATGGTAACCATTGAGCATGTGCGTGAGTTACTAGCAAATCGGGTCCCTCATCGAGATGCTCTCGCGGTAGAACGAGATGAGGCAGTAACCGTAGTAGAACAGTTTAATGTGCTCCGAAATCAATGGTCTTTATATAATCAGGCTCAACAATCTCTTGCTGAGGCTACTTCGAAACTTGACATGGTGAAAGCAAGGGAAACTGAGCGTGTAAATCTAAGCGAAAAGGTTCAGTTCCTTAACTCTTTGGCACCAACTCATGAATTATATAAACAATATATTGAGAAACAAGCTGTATTAAGAACTTTAGAACAGGCCCTTTCAGATGCGAAAGAACATGTAGAACTAGCAACTCAACATGAGGCTAAATGTTTAGACGTATACAGTGACTTAGAAGGTCAAGCTGAAAGTATACAAGTTAAAAGAACTACTTTGGCTCAATTTCAACAACAAGCAGAGAAGTTTAATGAATTAGATGTATTGAAAAAGGAATTGTCCACATTACAGAGTAATTTAGAAGAATTAGATAGTAAAAAAAGCGAAGATGCCTTAGCTAAACAACGGGAACTTGTAAAGACTTTAGAAAACGACTTAGAAGCTTTGCGTAAACAGTTACAAGATAATAATAAATTTTTAGAGAATACTACTGTTATTCAAGGGCAACTAAATGATTTACATAGATATTCTGAATTGCTAGAAGAAATTAATAAGGTACAAAAAGAAATCGACGATAAAGGTCAAACGTTAGCGTCTTTAGATGAAACCTTGCAGGTTGCAAAGGTACATCTTGAACGATTAGAGCATCTAATGCAAGAAGGACGCGCCTTTGAGCTAGTTCATTTAGTTGTAGATAATGAGCCTTGTCCGGTTTGTGGCTCTACAGATCATCCACGGTTAGCCGCTAAGCCGGAGATGTATCCGAATAAGGATGAAATTGAAGAGGCTCGCAAAACCCGTGACGTGGCACTGCAAAAGCAAGCTAGCGAAGTGGGACAACAGAAAACATTAGATGTTCGTCTTGATGAGTTAACTAAGCAAGTAGCCGCGCAAGTTTCTACGCTAAAGTTATCTATGGACGCTTTTTCTGAGGAGAGCGCTATATCTGTTCAACAAGATTTATTAGCTAAAATGGATCAACTCATAGTTTTACGTGATAAGTCTGAATTGTTAAGTAACACTATAGCTGACAATGAGCACAAGTTAAAAGTAGCTAGAGATAAGTTGGCAACTTTAGAGCTTGCCCATAATGAATTACTTAAAAATCTACATGACCTAGAAATTCGTATTAGCTCAGTACAAGCTAACATTGATGCTCTATCTAAAACTTTACCAATCACGGATATAGATGCATGGCAAAAACAGTTAGAGTCATTGGATAGTGATATTACACTCTACGATGAGCAGGTGAAAGTTAGCAAAACTAATTTAGATACTGCTCGAGAACAATTGAATGCCAAACGCGGACGCTTAGAAACTTTGTCCTCTCAAGTAAAAGAAGAAACAAAAAATCTTATTTTGATGTATAAGAACTATACAAAGTCATTACAATCCATTTCTTTAACAGAGAATGATTTTGTAGAGTCTTTACGTGAGATTAAAGAGATAGAGACCTATAGAACACAGCTGAACGTTTTGTCTGAAGCCTTTAATAAAGCACAAGCTGTATATGATGCGGCATTAAAAGCCACAGAAACTGTGGTTAAGCCAAGTGATAGTATTACTGATGAAATTTATTCTACAGCAGTAGAGCATCGGGATACACTAGTAGGTAATTTAGCGGCATGGGATAAAGAAACAAAGCATATTGAAACTACGCTCAACTCATTAGAAGAACTTGAAACTGCTATGGGTGAGGCTCGTGAAAAGGTGAAGTTCTTAAGCCGATTAAATGATCTCGCTAATGGTGGGGAGCAAGGCTTTAAAAATGTTACCTTTGAACGCTATGTACTGGGGGCGATTTTAGATGAGGTTGTATATGCTGCTAATTTACGACTTCAGAAGATGAGTCGCAACAGATATTCCTTGGAGAGATCCGACTATACAGGTGGTGGTCGTGGCAAGCAAGGCCTCGATTTGGCGGTTATGGATGCTTTTACAGGCCAATCTAGACCAGCAAATACCTTATCTGGTGGTGAAACATTCTTGGCCTCTATGGCGCTTGCCTTGGGATTAGCGGATGTTATCCAAAGCTATGCTGGTGGCATCCATATGGATACGATGTTTATTGATGAAGGTTTTGGTACACTCGATCCAGATACATTGGAACTCGCCATGGAAACATTGTTACAGTTGCAATCGTCAGGACGTCTCATCGGCATCATTTCTCATGTACCTGAGTTAAAGTCTCGTATACCTGCTCATTTAGAAGTGACTCGAGGTGACGACGGTAGTACGGCAAAATTTGTTATTAACTAGATATCATAAACTAGATATAGATTTGCCAAATGTGTTACTATAAAAAGAGGAGAATTCCTACAAAAACATCCTGTATTTACGAAGGGGGTTCTATGAAGTTTTCGTTTGCTCATAATAATATAAATGTTAAAGACCTTGATAAAAGTCTAGCATTCTATAAAGAGGCGTTATTGCTCGAGGAGTCTCGTCGTTTGGAAGACCCAAGCGGTGCTTTTACCCTCGTGTATTTAAAAAGTCCTTATACAGCACATGAATTAGAACTTACATGGTTGCGTGACTGGGATCGTCCTTATAATTTGGGGGATAATGAATTCCACTTGGCATTCTATGTAGATGACTATGAAGCGGCTCTTAAAAAGCATAAAGAAATGGGCGTTGTTGCTTATGAGAATGCTGATATGGGTATTTATTTCATAGCAGATCCAGATGGATATTGGACAGAAATCATTCCGGCGGGGAAATATTAATGGAATATATGTTAACCCGTTTAGAGTGGCTGGTTGGTCCCAATAAAATCCAAACATTAAGAGACACGTCTATCGCGCTCTTTGGTGTAGGTGGCGTAGGTGGTGGTGCCCTTGAGGCATTGGTGCGAGCTGGTGTAGGTCGCATCGTCATTATCGATGGAGATTCCATAGCGCCTAGCAATTTGAACCGTCAAATGATTACGACTCATAATACGATTGGGGAACGTAAGGTAGAGGTAGCAAAGGCGCGAGCTCTTTCTATTAATCCTGATGTGGTGATAGAAACTCATGATATTATGTATACTGAGGAAAACTATCCTGGATTTATTCAAAGCTTGAACGTTGATTATGTTATTGACGCCATTGATATGGTAACGGCGAAACTTAATATCATTGAGGTTTGTCAACGTGAAAGCATCCCTGTTATTTCTTGTATGGGCGGAGGTAATCGCTTTTACCCAGAAAAACTTATGATTGCAGATATCAATAAGTCTCATACATGTCCTTTGGCACGCGTTATGCGTCGGGAACTCAAAAAACGGGGTATAAAAAAACAATTAGTTTTATTTTCTACTGAAAAACCGACAAAACCACAGTTCCGTGGTGATGCCACAAGTCCTGGGACATGTAGTTTTGTGCCACCCGTGGCAGGTTTTATATTGGCAGCACATGTGTTGCGTACAATTTTGGAGGTACCTGAACAATGAAAAAAGCGAAAATCCATATGGCTGACGGCGGCGATATCGTAATTGAATTATTTGAAAAAGAAGCGCCTGGCACAGTACAAAACTTTATCGACTTGATTAACAAAGGCTTCTACAATGGCCTTCGTTTTCACCGTGTAATTCCTGGTTTCGTAGCACAAGGTGGTTGTCCTAATGGCAACGGTACAGGTGGTCCTGGCTATACAATTAAAGATGAATTAGTTGGCAATCCGCATAAACATGAGCGCGGTGCTTTATCTATGGCTCACCGTGGCCCTAATACTGGTGGTAGTCAGTTCTTTATTGTATATGAGCCACAACCTCATTTAGATGGTGTACATACTGTATTTGGTAAAGTCATTGAAGGTATGGATGTAGTTGATGGTATCCAACAAGGTGCTATCATGGAAACTGTAGAAGTAATCGAAGGTTAATCTCATGAATGAAGTATCTATTAAACATCCAGAATGGCTATATATCGATGTAAATGGTAAAACATCATATGGGTATGACCAAGAGTGGTTCACTGATGAGTGGCAACGCTTGTCTGGTTGTGGGCCTACATCGGCATCACAAGTATTGGGCTATTCGCTATTTAGGGATGGCTTATTAGATCTAGAAACCACATCCGACCAAACGCTTGCTTTAGAACGGATGAACTTAGTTTGGAAATATGTAAAGCCACGTTTTGGTGGTGGTGTTTATAAAACTCAATGGATGGAACGTGGTCTTACTCGCTTACTCGAGGATAAAGGCCTATCTTATGATGTACATATGTTGAATGTATCTCCGTTCTGTGCATCACGCGTAGAGGTGGAGGCTGCAGCTCAGTTTATACATGATGCATTGGCACAGGATGTGCCTGTAGCATTTTTAAATCGTCATAAAGGAAAAGAAAAGGCTCTTTATACATGGCATTGGGTTCCGATTCACAAGATGTTTATGGACGGTGATGATATCCGCTGTGGCATCTTTGATGAAGGTGAAATTCGTGATTTTTCTTTGGCGAATTGGATGAAAGACACTATTTTAGGTGGTGGATTCTGTTACATTAGTCGCAAAGAGTAAGTAATAGAGCAATTAAAGTAATATACATACGCATCGCAGTGATTTGCGATGCGTATTGTAGTATAAATAGTAGGAGGTACTACATGAGTCAATGGATTACTGAGGAACAAACACCTCACTTACGTCTAAGCGCTGAAGCGGAAGAAGTGCTTTACTCTGGGGAATCTGAGTTTCAAAAAATTGAAGTTTTTAAATCAAAAGAGTATGGTATGATGCTCGCTTTAGATGGCGTGTTCCAAACATCTGAGCGTGAAGAGTTTATCTATCATGAAATGATGAGCCATATCCCTTTGTTCTTACATCCTAATCCTGAGCGCGTTTTGATTATCGGTGGTGGTGATGGTGGCGTAGCTAGAGAATGTGTACGTCATGATTGTGTAAAAGAAGTAACAATGGTTGAAATCGATGGTAAGGTTGTAGAGTTGGCAAAACAATATCTACCAACTATTGCTAAAGCTATGATTGAAAACCACCCTAAATTGACTGTAAAAATTGGTGATGGTATTGGTTTCATGGCAGAAGCAGAAGATTATTATGATGTAATTATCGTGGACTGTTCCGATCCAATCGGTCCTGGTGAAGGCTTGTTTACAGAAGAATTTTATAAGAATACATTAAAAGCTTTGAAAGCTGATGGCTTGTTTGTACAACAAACAGAATCTCCGATGTTACACCAACCATTAGTGGAAAAAGTATTTGGTTATGTTAATAGCCATTTTCCAATTGCGCGCTTATATACAGCTTTCATTCCAATCTATCCTGCAGGGATGCATTGTTTTACCTTGGGGTCTAAAACATTTGATCCTCTAACATGGATTCCAAACCGAGAACAAAACTTTGAAACTAAGTACTATAATGCAGACATTCAAAAAGCTGCTTTTGCATTGCCAAATTTTGTAAAAAATTATTTGCCAACTAAGTAAATAATATGTATAATGAGGAAGCGCTGTTTGTGAAACGAAAGTTTCCGATAGTGCTTCCTTATTTATATGAGGATTAAAGGGCTTATATTAGAGATGACACAATTAAAAGTTTCGTTTGTAAAAATTAATGAAATTGAGAAAAAGGTGTTGACACAAATCTCTAGAAAAGATATAATTCTCTTTGTTACGAAGACAATGTCTTCGATACCTACAAGGTGGTGGGTATGGTGAAGCGGTTAACACGGCGGATTGTGGCTCCGTTACGCGTGGGTTCGATCCCCACTACTCACCCCATAACCTACACATCGTAATCACTGTAGGGGTGTCGCCAAGTGGTAAGGCAACGGACTTTGACTCCGTTATGCGCTGGTTCGATCCCAGCCACCCCTGCCAACATGACTCACTAGCTCAGTTGGCAGAGCACCTGACTTTTAATCAGGGTGTCCCGCGTTCGAGTCGCGGGTGAGTCACCAAATTAAAACTCACAAACTTCGGTTTGTGAGTTTTCTATCTCTATTATTAGAGATTTTGGTTATGATTGTGAGTATAAAATTTAATCTAAAATCGGTTGAAAAATCTTTGGAAAAGAGGTTGACGATTTAAGGTTAGATTGATATACTATACAAGTCGTTAGGCGTAGAACTAACGTAACAGATCTTTGAAAACTGAACAATGATAGGTAATCAATCATAATGATTGAACATATGCCAGAGTGCGGGTTTTGACAAAGTCAAAACCAACCATAATTCAAAGCTACTTAATGGTAGCGACAACAAAACAAATGAGCTATTCAAATAGCTTCAAGATATCTTGGAGAGTTTGATCCTGGCTCAGGACGAACGCTGGCGGCGTGCTTAACACATGCAAGTCGAACGAAGAGCGATGGAAGCTTGCTTCTATCAATCTTAGTGGCGAACGGGTGAGTAACGCGTAATCAACCTGCCCTTCAGAGGGGGACAACAGTTGGAAACGACTGCTAATACCGCATACGATCTAATCTCGGCATCGAGGATGGATGAAAGGTGGCCTCTATGTATAAGCTATCACTGAAGGAGGGGATTGCGTCTGATTAGCTAGTTGGAGGGGTAACGGCCCACCAAGGCGATGATCAGTAGCCGGTCTGAGAGGATGAACGGCCACATTGGGACTGAGACACGGCCCAGACTCCTACGGGAGGCAGCAGTGGGGAATCTTCCGCAATGGACGAAAGTCTGACGGAGCAACGCCGCGTGAGTGATGACGGCCTTCGGGTTGTAAAGCTCTGTTAATCGGGACGAAAGGCCTTCTTGCGAACAGTTAGAAGGATTGACGGTACCGGAATAGAAAGCCACGGCTAACTACGTGCCAGCAGCCGCGGTAATACGTAGGTGGCAAGCGTTGTCCGGAATTATTGGGCGTAAAGCGCGCGCAGGCGGATCAGTCAGTCTGTCTTAAAAGTTCGGGGCTTAACCCCGTGATGGGATGGAAACTGCTGATCTAGAGTATCGGAGAGGAAAGTGGAATTCCTAGTGTAGCGGTGAAATGCGTAGATATTAGGAAGAACACCAGTGGCGAAGGCGACTTTCTGGACGAAAACTGACGCTGAGGCGCGAAAGCCAGGGGAGCGAACGGGATTAGATACCCCGGTAGTCCTGGCCGTAAACGATGGGTACTAGGTGTAGGAGGTATCGACCCCTTCTGTGCCGGAGTTAACGCAATAAGTACCCCGCCTGGGGAGTACGACCGCAAGGTTGAAACTCAAAGGAATTGACGGGGGCCCGCACAAGCGGTGGAGTATGTGGTTTAATTCGACGCAACGCGAAGAACCTTACCAGGTCTTGACATTGATGGACAGAACTAGAGATAGTTCCTCTTCTTCGGAAGCCAGAAAACAGGTGGTGCACGGTTGTCGTCAGCTCGTGTCGTGAGATGTTGGGTTAAGTCCCGCAACGAGCGCAACCCCTATCTTATGTTGCCAGCACTTCGGGTGGGAACTCATGAGAGACTGCCGCAGACAATGCGGAGGAAGGCGGGGATGACGTCAAATCATCATGCCCCTTATGACCTGGGCTACACACGTACTACAATGGGAGTTAATAGACGGAAGCGAGATCGCGAGATGGAGCAAACCCGAGAAACACTCTCTCAGTTCGGATCGTAGGCTGCAACTCGCCTACGTGAAGTCGGAATCGCTAGTAATCGCAGGTCAGCATACTGCGGTGAATACGTTCCCGGGCCTTGTACACACCGCCCGTCACACCACGAAAGTCGGAAGTGCCCAAAGCCGGTGGGGTAACCTTCGGGAGCCAGCCGTCTAAGGTAAAGTCGATGATTGGGGTGAAGTCGTAACAAGGTAGCCGTATCGGAAGGGGCGGCTGGGGG
>OATN01000047.1_pt1 | contig 76202 bp, 63 predicted proteins | sample 1501211 | NCBI WGS metagenome assembly OATN01 (sample SAMEA2579978, study PRJEB22360) | human gut metagenome | reverse complement strand
CGCCAGACATCAGTAAAAGCAGAAACGCTCTGATTTTACTGTTGTCCTGCAGTGAACGTGCGTTAACTTCACCGCATGAGCAGTAGCATAAAAAGAGAAGGGTTTCGCGCGAAACGGCGATAAGCGAGAGAATGTAAGGAGATGGCGTGCATCGGGCAAACTTCGTACAGAGAGGAGAAAATTCGCGCAATCATGGCACCTTTCGCTAAGACGTGCAAGCCAGGACTTTGCGACCAGACAAGCCATCAACAAGGCAAAAAGTTCATAATAAGAAAATCAAACAATACAGTTAACAGGAACTCTTGTGGTCATCGGCCCTTTTATCAACGCAAGTGCAATATTACTGGGTGGCATGCTCGGTGCACTGCTTAGCCAACGCTTACCGGAACGTATCCGCGTATCCATGACATCAATTTTTGGTCTGGCATCGCTGGGGATTGGTATTTTACTGGTGGTGAAATGCGCCAACCTTCCAGCGATGGTTTTAGCAACCTTACTCGGAGCATTAATCGGCGAAATTTGTCTGCTGGAGAAAGGCGTCAATACAGCGGTCGCCAAAGCACAAAATCTGTTTCGTCACTCACGTAAGAAGCCAGCGCATGAATCTTTTATTCAGAATTATGTCGCGATTATTGTCCTGTTTTGCGCCAGCGGCACCGGGATCTTCGGGGCGATGAACGAAGGGATGACCGGCGATCCGAGTATTTTAATCGCCAAGTCATTTCTTGATTTCTTTACGGCGATGATCTTCGCCTGCTCGCTGGGTATTGCGGTATCGGTGATTAGTATCCCATTACTGATCATCCAGTTAACGCTGGCGTGGGCTGCCGCGCTGATATTACCGCTGACCACACCGTCGATGATGGCAGACTTCAGCGCCGTAGGCGGTTTATTGCTGCTGGCAACCGGATTACGCATCTGTGGCATTAAAATGTTCCCGGTGGTCAACATGCTTCCAGCACTCCTTCTGGCAATGCCGCTTTCCGCCGCCTGGACCGACTGGTTTGCCTGACAATGCGTGCAATAGCGGCAAAGTGATGATAGATTGTGCAGTCTGCAGTAAATTGAAGAAATTTGATTGACGAGACGAGGCGAATCAGGTTTAATGCGCCCCGTTGCCCGGATAGCTCAGTCGGTAGAGCAGGGGATTGAAAATCCCCGTGTCCTTGGTTCGATTCCGAGTCCGGGCACCAAATTCATATCAACGGACCTCCACGGAGGTCCGTTTTTCGTTTCAGAACGCCACAATTTAAGCGCTCTGCCTCCAAATCAATTCTACCGAACTCAACCAGATTCCCCCCACATCAACCCCATTGTGTGGGTATAATTGCGGGTATACCCCAGTTCGACAGAATTTATACCCTCTTTAACGCATTCAGAAGGCTGATCTATGGCACTGACTGACGCAAAAATCCGGGCTGCAAAGCCCACTGACAAGGCTTATAAACTCACTGACGGGGCTGGCATGTTCCTGCTGGTACATCCTAATGGTTCCCGTTACTGGCGTCTCCGTTATCGTATTCTGGGTAAAGAGAAGACTCTGGCACTTGGTGTGTATCCAGAAGTATCTCTCTCCGAAGCTCGTACAAAACGGAATGAGGCCCGAAAACTGATTTCGGAGGGGATTGACCCTTGCGAACAAAAAAGAGCTAAAAAAGTAGTCCCTGATTTACAACTCTCTTTTGAACATATTGCACGACGCTGGCATGCCAGTAATAAACAATGGGCACAATCACACAGCGATAAAGTACTCAAAAGCCTCGAGACACACGTTTTCCCTTTTATCGGCAACCGGGATATCACAACACTCAGTACCCCGGATCTGCTTATCCCTGTTCGTGCTGCAGAAGCTAAACAAATTTATGAAATCGCCAGTCGTCTGCAGCAAAGAATATCTGCCGTAATGCGTTATGCCGTACAGTCTGGCATCATCAGATATAATCCTGCTCTGGATATGGCTGGCGCATTGACTACGGTAAAACGCCAGCATCGCCCCGCTCTTGATCTTTCTCGCCTGCCTGAACTTTTGTCGCGTATTGGCAGTTACAAGGGGCAACCTGTCACCCAGCTTGCCGTTATGCTGAATTTACTGGTTTTTATTCGTTCCAGTGAACTCAGATACGCCCGCTGGTCTGAAATTGATATTGACAATGCCATGTGGACTATTCCAGCCGAACGCGAACCCCTGCCAGGCGTAAAATTCTCACACCGGGGCTCCAAGATGCGAACACCACACCTTGTGCCACTCAGCAAACAGGCTGTAGCCATACTGACAGAACTACAGACATGGGCTGGTGAAAATGGTCTGATCTTTACGGGAGCACATGACCCGCGTAAACCAATCAGTGAAAATACTGTAAATAAAGCCCTGAGGGTGATGGGGTATGACACAACCCAGGATGTCTGTGGCCATGGATTCCGGGCGATGGCGTGCAGTGCATTGATTGAATCAGGTTTGTGGTCCCGCGATGCTGTGGAACGTCAGATGAGCCATCAGGAGCGTAATGGTGTACGTGCTGCGTATATCCATAAAGCAGAACATCTGGAAGAACGTCGACTGATGCTACAGTGGTGGGCAGATTTTCTGGATGCGAACAGAGATAAGGGTATCAGCCCGTTTGAATATGCAAAGATTAACAATCCATTAAAATAGTAAGCAGTCCGGGCTGATTGCCCGGACTGCTTTAACTGATTATTTTTCTTTGTAAATGATGACGAAGATTGATGTTCTAGCAAGTTACTCCGGCTTCCATTAAAGTCCCTTCGTCATGTTCTTCAGGCTATTTATGACTGTGATTAGCACCAGGAATATCTGGTTTCCATGAGAGCAGGTAATAACCCCCGGTGTTTTCGGCTGTTCTGGTATCCTTGTCCAACACAGGCAGTCATTATAAACGGTAAAAAATGTATTCACTGTTATGAAATCAATAGTCCTGACGTACTGTTGAATGTGCTTGCGTTCTGAACCTTGTACAACCAGTACATTTGATACCGAATTATAAACAAAACATTGCATCCAACTTTTTCAATATGGACAATAGTTGTCCATATGGTGGTTTTATATTCGATAAATCAATGGATTTCATTGAGTCATAGGACTGGTAATGGATGAAAATGCTTTAGGGTTTGCCTCATACTGGCGCAACTCGCTTGCGGATGCTGAGTCAGGAAAGGGCAGTTTTGAACGGAAAGACGCCAAAAATTTCACTCATTGGCATGGGATAGCGGCGGGACGTCTTGACGAAGCGATTGTCAGTAAATTTTTTAAGGGAGAAAAAGACGATGTCGAAACGGTCGATGTCATCTTGCGCCCAAAAGTTTATTTCCGGTTACTGCAGCATGGTAAGGACCGTTCTGCAGGTGCGCCTGATATTGTTACCCCGATAGTGACGCCAGCCTTGCTAAGCCGTGAGGGTTTTTTATATCCGACGCCAGCGACCTCCATTCCCAGAGACCTGCTTGAACCTTTGCCAAAAGGAGCATTTTCGATTGGTGAGATTGGGCAGTATGACAAATACAAGACAATCCATACCTCGTTCTCTATCGACTTTGATGACAGTGTTGATAAGACTGCCGAAACGGATGAAGAACGGGAAGCACGATATGCAGCCTTGCAGCAGGAGTGGCGTCAATATCTGGATGATTCAGAAAGGCTGCTGAAGAACGTTGCCGGCGACTGGATTAAAAATCCTGAGCAATATGAACTCGCTGAGCACGGTTATATTGTTAAAACGGCGCAATCTGGCGGTGCCAGTTTCCATATCCTTTCGCTTTATGATCACCTGCTTGTTTGCAAGAAGGATGTGCCGCTCTTCAATCGCTTCGCCTCGCGAGAGGTTCATGCTGCAGAGTCTTTGCTGGCCCCAGGAGCAAAATTCAGCGACAGGCTTGGACACTCCGGAGATAAGTTTCCGCTGGCAAAGGCTCAGCGCGATGCCTTAAGCCATTTTCTGGATGCAAGACATGGCGATATCCTTGCTGTTAATGGCCCTCCGGGAACCGGAAAAACCACGCTGGTGCTTTCTATCATCGCCACGCAGTGGGCCAGAGCGGCTCTCGAAAAATCTGAGCCTCCGGTTATTATCGCGACTTCAACGAATAACCAGGCTGTAACGAACATTATTGAGGCATTCGGGAAAGACTTTTCGCAAGGTTCAGGTGCGATGGCCGGGCGATGGTTGCCAGAGCTGAAAAGCTTCGGCGCTTATTTTCCCTCAAGCAGTCGTAAAGCTGAGGCAGCCAAAAAATATCAAACTGAAGATTTCTTCAACCAGGTTGAGTCAAAAGAGTATGTAGAGGATGCTCTGCTGTTTTATCTCAAGAAAGCTAAGGCAGCTTTTCCTGAAAAAGAGTGTTCATCCCCTGAAAAGGTCATTGAACTCCTGCATGGTCAGTTGGCAGCAAAATCCGAGCAACTGATAAGACTGAACGCAACATGGCAAACGTTAAGCCAGGTACGGGCTGCGCGTGAGCTTATTGCTAACGACATTGAGCAATATCTCGATAATTTAAATAAATTACTTTCCGGACAAGAACAAAAAGTCACTCTACTGAAGAGTGCTAAAACGGAATGGAAAAAATATCGCGCCGGTGAATCACTGATCTATTCATTATTTTCCTGGCTCCCGGCGGTTCGTAGTAAGCGACAGTTCCAAATACAGCTGTTTCTCGAAGATAAATTAGGCGCGCTGATTGCAGGAAATCAGTGGTCTGATCCTGAAACTATCGAACGTAATATTGATGAGCTACTCAATTCCGCTGAGTGCGAGCAAACAACATACCGGAAGCAGATTGACTCCGCCCATGAAATCTTTCTTAAAGAACAGCAGGCGGTTCAGGAGTGGCAGAGGCTGGCACTTGATTTAGGGTATGAGGGCGACGAGGAACTGAGCTTCTCACAGGCCGATGAACTGGCTGATACACAGATTCGCTTCCCTGCATTTTTACTGACGACTCACTACTGGGAAGGTCGTTGGTTGATGGATATGGCCAGTATTGATGATCTGCAGGAAGAGAAGAAGAAAAAAGGCGCTAAAGGGGTAACCGCCCGTTGGCAACGTCGAATGAAACTCACTCCATGTGTGGTGATGACATGCTATATGCTGCCCGGCAATATGCAGATAAGTGAGCACAAAGGACAACGTAAATTCGAGAAAAGTTATTTGTATGATTTTGCCGATTTACTCATTGTCGATGAAGCCGGGCAGGTGCTTCCTGAAGTGGCTGCTGCCTCGTTTGCATTAGCTAAGAAGGCATTAGTGATTGGCGATACGGAGCAGATCCCGCCAATATGGAGTATTGCTCCCGCGATTGATGTCGGTAACATGCTTGCGGAAAAAATTCTGTCTGGCAGTACGCAAGAAGAGATTACCGAGAAATATACGGCAATCGCAGACCTTGGTAAAAGTGCCGCATCTGGCAGCGTTATGAAAATAGCGCAGTTTGCTTCGCGCTATCAATATGATCCCGAACTGGCTCGTGGTATGTACCTATATGAACACCGCCGGTGCTTCGATAATATTATTGGATACTGTAATACGCTCTGCTATCACGGTAAGTTGTTGCCTAAAAGAGGGCGCGAAGAGAGTAATTTAATGCCCGCAATGGGTTATCTCCATATTGATGGTAAAGGAGAGCTGGCAAGTAGTGGAAGTAGATATAATTTGCTTGAGGCTGAAACGATAGCGGCCTGGTTGGCAGAGAACCAGCAAAATATTGAAGCGCATTACGGCAAATCGCTTCATGAAGTTGTCGGTATCGTGACGCCTTTTAGCGCGCAGGTATCCACTATCAAACAGGCGCTGGGTAAACAAGGTATCAGTACGGGCGCGAATGAAAAGTCGCTCACAGTGGGCACCGTGCACTCTCTTCAGGGAGCGGAAAGAGCGATTGTTATATTCTCGCCAGTCTATTCAAAACATGAAGATGGCGGGTTTATTGATAGCGATAACAGCATGCTGAATGTTGCAGTCTCCCGTGCGAAGGATAGCTTCCTGGTCTTCGGCGATATGGATCTGTTTGAGATCCAGCCTCCCTCATCTCCGCGGGGATTACTGGCAAAATATCTCTTTGAGTCAGAGAAGAATGCGCTCACTTTTGATTATAAAGAGCGTAAGGATTTAAAAACTTCCGAGGCCAAAATCTACACACTCCATGGTGTGGAGCAGCATGATAATTTCCTGAATCAGACATTTGAAAATACCAGTAAACACATCACGATAGTTTCTCCATGGCTGACCTGGCAAAGGCTGGAGCAAACCGGTTTTCTTGATTCCATGATTGCGGCGTGTTCACGTGGAATTAACGTCACGATAGTCACTGACAGAAGCTACAACACTGAACATAATGATTTTGAGATGCGAAAAGAGAAGCAGCAAAACTTTAAAGCGGCGCTGGAGAAACTGAATGCGCTGGGTATTGCTACAAAGCTGGTAAACCGTGTTCATAGCAAAATTGTTATTGGTGATGATGGTTTGCTGTGCGTGGGATCGTTCAACTGGTTTAGTGCGACACGGGAAGTGCGATATGAACGATACGATACCTCAATGGTTTATTGCGGTGATAACCTGAAGGGTGAGATTGAGGCTATTTATAATAGTCTTGAGAGGCGTCAGGTTTAGAGCAGGAATGGTGAGTAGCCATCTTATCGATTGTTTTCGAGCGTAAGATGGCTGAATGGAATGGCTATTATTGCACGGTCCTTAATTATAACATTCATACCGACATGATTATCTTCTGTCCGGAAGAATCAGAGGCTGCGGTTTCAGACTGTCTGCCGGTACATTCCTCTCCCCGTTAAAAACCATAACGGGTTCATTATCTTCGTCTGTCAGCGGATTGAATGGCGGTATATTTTCAGTACGAATGCCGGTCAGCCACTGAAAAATACCTGCGAAATGACGGGCACTGATTTTTCTGCTGACAGACTGATGAGACGTGATGTCACTGGCGGTAATAATCAGGGGAACGCTGTAGCCTCCCTGCACATGACCATCATGATGAACAGGATTAGCACTGTCGCTGACCGACAGCCCATGGTCAGAAAAGTAAAGCATGGCAAAATGACGGGAATACCGGCGAAGGATACCATCAAGCTGACCGAGAAAGTTATCCAGTTTACTGATGCTGGCGAGGTAACAGGCAACTTTTCGGGGATACTGCTCCAGGTAATGATTCGGCCAGGAGTGAAGCCGGTCACACGGGTTCGGATGAGACCCCATCATGTGCAGGAAAATCACCTTCGGAGAGGATTTATCCGCCAGTGCACGTTCTGTTTCCTGTAACAACAACATGTCATCCGTTTTACGGGAAGCAAAGCTGCCTTTCTTGAGGAAAACGGTATGCTCCGCATCAGAAGCAATAACAGAGATGCGTGTATCATGCTCCCCCAGTTTTCCCTGATTGGATATCCACCATGTGCTGTATCCTGCTTTTGCTGCCAGCGCCACCACGTTGTTGCCGGAGTCAGGGTTCTGCTCATAGTCATAAATCAGTGTCCGGCTCAGGGAAGGTACGGTACTGGCTGCTGCCGATGTATAGCCGTCAATAAATAAACCGGGAGCCATATTCAGCCACGGTGTGGTTGGCACGGGATAACCATATACCGACATATAATCCCTGCGCACACTCTCACCAGTGACAATCACAATTGTGTCATATAACGGTGTTCCCGGCAGGATTTTCCAGTTGTCAGCCCCGTGCTGACTCAGTTGTTTATAATGCTGCATTTCACGTAATGTGTCAGTTGTCCCCACAACAGTTCCTTTAACCATCCGCAACGGCCAACTGTTTACTGAGCATAATACGAATAGCAGCAGTGCCATCCCGTTACGGTGACCACGGTGATGTGTCCGCCAGAAAATCACCATGAATACCAGAATCGCGGCACTGACCAGAAAATGATAAACAGGAATCATCCCGGTAAACTCCGCTGCCTCATCAGTTGTGGTCTGCAACAACGCGACAATAAAACTGTTGTTGATTTTACCGTACGTCATACCGGCAGGCGCATACAGTGCACAACAGAACAGAAATAACAGCGCTGTAATGGATGTGAGGGTATTTCTGTGTGCAAGGAGCAGAAGAAGGAGCAGCAGCAACACATTCCCGGTGGCATTCTTCTCAGTGTATCCGCATGCAATTGTGGTTATGACAGAAACAACAAAAAAGAATAAAAACAATATAATCCGGGGAGTGTTGCCCGGACAAAACAGTTTTCTTATATTCATCGGAGTATATCGACAACATTATTATGAAGAGAACAGGATAATAAAAATCAGAAGTTATCTGTGAAACAGATAACAGACAACCCTGCAGTATAATATTACTGCAGGGTGTTCCTTTTTAATTACAGAAATACGTAATTATCTTAATTGCAGAAATATGCGCAATTATCGTTCAGAAGCAGTGTCGTCAGAAGTTATAAGTCACACCAAGCAGGATGTCATGACTTTTAACATCAACCTCTGATTTATATTTATCGCCCCACTCGTCCTTGTAACTCACACTGCTGTCACCCGCATCAAGATAGCGATAGCTGAGGTCCAGAGCGATATCCGGGGTGACGTCATAGCGGACACCCGCGCCAAGGCTCCATGCGAAGTTGTCAGCAGAGCCTGAACGTGACAACGATTCACGACCACTGTATCCGTACCCGTAATCCCAGGTGCTGATACCGGTTGTTTTCTGATGAATCCTGGCGTAACCAATCCCTGCTGATACCCATGGTGTGAATGCACTGTCATTCCGGAAGTCATAGTATGCATTCAGCATCAGAGTGTTGAGTGATACCTCATTCTTAAGGTCATCACGCCAGTAACCATCTGACCAGCTGCCTTTACCTTTATCTATGTTATACTTCGAATCAGCTTTTCCACGTGCGTAAAACTCCAGTTCTGTACGAACCGGAATACTGAACTGCGGATAAAAATCATAACCGGCTGCGATACCGCCACTGAATACCGTGTCATGGTCATCCCCACCTTTATACTTTGACGTTTCTTCTTCATCTCCTGACAGGAAACGCTGGTCTGAAAGTGACACCACAGAGGCACCGGCTTTACCGGTCAGATAAAAACCGCTTTTACCGTCCTCAGCACCTGCATTTGCTGCAAATACACAGGCTGCGCCCACCACTGAAACAGCAAAAACCTTTTTCATTTCAATTATCTCCGTTATTGTATCATCACTTTAATATATATTTTTAATATTTAAAAACTGGACTAAAGGCAGCCTCCCCCCCTCCACACTACGGAAGCCAGATTTTTACTCTACACAAAATAAATATATTTCCTCAGTGAGGACGTGAACGCCAGTCTGAAATTATGTGTATACAACCTCACCAGAATACGAACAGGCAGGGGCACTGGAGTAACCGATCACAATACTTCTGCCTTTTTATATTTTACCGATAATCTCCGTTTAATATAGTTCTTACCGATTTCATAATCGGGGTTCCATGTAGATAAATTATGAACACCTATTGCTACTGCACTCGCCACTCCCAGAATTACGGTTGGTGACCATAAAGAACCAGCTAAAGCTGTGCTCCTGTACTCAGTATATACACGACAACTTAATTTCCTTTTCTCTATTTCATGCTCCACTCTTTTTACCGTTTCACTAACATCGGAAACATTTTCTATCACAAAACTCTTACGTTCATAGATAAGCTTGCTTAATGTATTTATATCTAAAAATTTCGCATCAAAAGAATCAATCTGTACTGTTTTTTCTTGTGCTGACATCTTCTTTTCCTGGCTGGTATGGCAAGTGACGGAGACAAGAGAAACTTTTTAAGCTCAGTTATCTCCGCCATCATTTTCCACGAATGACAAGTAATTTTGCCTATTTTAAAACCATGCAAAAGGCAGGGTAAAAAGAGAAAATTCGATCGAATCGATCGACAAAATCGATCATGCATGATGAAGATTTCTTATCGAAGACATGAAAATGGTAAGGAATGGTTTAAGAGGTAATTGCAACGGCATGGAAGTCTTGAGACCAGAACAGCACGAGATAAAGCGGCTGAACGTCAGATGAGCCACATGGACGTAACTCAGTGCAGGCAGCGTATATCCATAAAGCGGAGCATCTGGATGAGCGCAAGCTGATGCTGCAGTGGTGGGCAGATTTTCTGGATGCCAATCGGGAGAGAGCGATTACGCCGTTTGACTATGCGAAGATCAATCGGGGTAATGGCGAGTGAGTTGTTTATCAAATTTGCTAAATTAAAACTATTTAACCTGCCTTATAGGGACGATTGGTTGGCTATTTCACTAGAAGTAATGTAGATAACAGAAGCCTGGTCTATCATTTTGATAGACCAGGTCAAGATTAATAGAATTAGATTTTTTATTGGCGTGTTGAATAAATTTTAAAGGGTCCTAATAAGTTTGTAGGATTTAATTGAAAACAGTAAGGGAAATACTTAACATATAACTTCACGCTCTTCTATTAAATCAAAAACATTATTCGTAGTGTAATGTTCCCATCTTTTATTATATCCCTCTTTCGACAAAATTGAGACATCATCCGTTCCTTCTCCCTCATCTAAACCATGCATGAAACAAACTCCAGCAACATTAGAAAGAACATATCTATTATGCAGACGTTCATTACCCTCGCGAGAAGTTAAAGACTTAAATGTTACTGATAATTTAAAATCGTCTGGAAAGACAAGGTTTTCGCGGTTCAACTTATTAGCCAAATAATTCACCGTTGGGGAGTTTTCTTTACTCCCATCAAATATAACATCTATCTTTAAATTTTTTTTATAAGAGTTATTAGCACTAACGCTAAGTAATGAAATAAATACATTCCACCATCTTTGTTTGTCACTAAAGTATGGGTCAACTATAATAATATGCTCTGATGTTTTTAATAAGCGTGAGATTATAGATATCATATCCTCAGCAATTCTAGCAACAATTTTTTGCCGAGCATAATTTAACCCAAAGAAATCATCTATATTAGTTACATCAAGGTTATCACAAGGAGTAGAACTCACTACATGATCAAATTGTTCAATTCGGTTTACAGCAGAGATGTTATCTGACCATGACATGTCACCAACATAATCATAAACCCTACTAACCTTATTATTTTTCAAAAAAATAATAAGGTCCTCTAATCGTTTTTTTTGAAGTTCACTATGATTAGCATTTAATAGCCCAAGCAATTGTTTTTTATTTCTCTTCAGCTTTGGTAATTCACTATAGAGAAAGTTACCGCCCGTAGAAAATCCTTTTATGAAGTCACGATAATTTCTCCGATCAATTGCGATCTCAAACAAAGCCTCTGGTGAAATGGCGCATTCGTAGAACATTAAAAAAGCTCTCCCCTTCTTTCTTCGAAGAAACCTTTGGGCCATTTTTGTTTGAAGTCACCATCATCAGTAATATCTATTTTCCTAGTAACAGTCGAACCATTATTATCCTCGAAAACGATCACTGATATAAAATCAGGTTTTACTGGGTAATTTGATTCAGGTAATTCATTGTCCGTTGTTTGTCTAATTCTTTTTAAAATTCGAAGCAAAATGTGCTCACTATGTGTTTCGACTAAAAACATAGGTCTTTTAACATCAAGGGGATATTGGGTAAACAGATCACCTACAGCGAGTTGTAAAGCGGGATGAATATGTAGCTCAGGCTGCTCTATAGCAATTAATCCATCCTGAACTATATTGGCTGCAATAATAAGAGGTGCTATCTGAGTTAATCCGACACCGACTTGATTTGGAAATAACATTTGGCTTGAATCTATTTTACAGAAGTAAACATTATCTTTCAGACCTAAAAGTTGAGGGGAGGTTTTTATATCAAATTCTCCTCCACTAAATATATTATAATTAGTGTTTAGTTTATCTCTATTGGAAAACCAATCACTTACTTTTTTAATCAAATCACTATCATTTTGTTGAGATAAACACAGCTTATCCCATGCTGATGTACCATCAAACCATCCATTTTGTTCTGGATAAGGATTTGGCGTAAATGAAGAATCAGGTATAATTCTTAACGGTCCAATAGATACGCTAGCCTTTAAATAATTATTTAATTTATCTAACGGAGAAGTAAAAACTTGCGTTAGCACTCTGGTGATTATATCTCGATTAAAATACTCAACTGGCTCGGATATATCAAAAACTTTCAAATTTGTATCAACAGTTCTTCCCAGTTGAGGTAACGCACCAATTTTCGTCTTTAAAAAAACAGGAAACATTGGTTTTTCTTTATCTTCTTCAAATATATAATCAACAGTTTTTACTCGCTCTGTTGCACCACTTTTATTACGTTCTAAGCCAGGAATTAAGTCATTTAAAGATATTTCAAATTCACTGGCAATCGTATCTAATCCTTCCTTATCAATAGATTCAAGCCATAAATTATAATCAATAGGAAGAAGCAACGGATGAGTAAAGTTCAATCTATTTACTAAAGATGATTTAGTATACTCATCATTACTTAGCTCTCCAATAAATTCATTATTTATAGAAACAGCATAGTTCTTTATATATGCTGCTCTGTGCAATTGTGACCATGCGATTTTAAACTCTACATAAACCTTTTCAGTTTCATCTGCAATGTCTTTCATTTTTATAAAATGAATATCGAAAATATCACCAAGTTCTTCTAAATATGTTTTATATTCTATACCTATTGTTTGTTCAGGATCGAAACCGATACCAATAGTAATTACATTATTCAGATCCCCATTATGGACTAGAGATCTAAATCCATCTATGCGCCTGTTCCCCATAGCTTCTAAATATATAGGATCACACTGCTCACGGTCTAATATTTGTTGAAGATAAAATAATGCAATTAAAATAGTAGTCTTGCCCGCGCTGTTTGGCCCCAATAGTAATGTTACAGGTGCAAAATCAATTTCCTGCCGCTCTCTAACAGATCTGAAATTTTCAAGTACAAGTTTAGTTAATTTCATAATGAACCTTACATGAAATATTTATTCGATAGGTTTGATGCTAAAAGTTGAAGTTGCATTGCGCTTTTATCATAAATGCTTAGTCCTTTTTTTATTTTTTTATAAATAATCTCATACTCATCTTGTAGATGCTTAGGTGGGATTAATATCTCTATATTCTGCAATTCCTGTGCATTAATATTAGCCATGCCAACAATACTTTTACACATATTCATCAATGTGATTTTGCCATGGATGGAATTAAGATACCCTGAAATATAGTAGTTATTTCCGATAGAATTAGGTCTAACGCGGATTAAATATCCAGCAAATGCCATAGGCCTGTCTTCTTCATACACAGCTGTTTTACCAACAAGTTCCTTACTGTTAGTACGATTGAAAAGAAGATCGCCTTCTTTAACCAAATATTTATCCTTTTCTTTTACACTGAGATCAAGATATTTTAAATCTGTAAAATCCCACCTACCTTGATATGTTATATTACCCATCCGTAATATAGGATATTCACCAGAATCAATAGAGGCTTTTGCTGAAGTTCCATAATTTACTGAATCAACCAAGTCGCGAATCGTTCCTTTCGGGAAACGATGTATGTTGTTTGCAGGAGTTCCAAACATCTCTAGAAACTTAGCCCGCAAAAAATCATCAGCCAGTTTGATGGCTTGCTCGCGTTTTTTGTGTATGCCATCGGCTTTATCGAGAATAGTGGCGATACGCTTTTGCTCCTCTAATGGGGGGCATGGTATTTTTAATTCTGAAAATCTACTTTTATTAATTATTGCAACAGTAGTTGACGGTGCAATTTTTTTTAGATCATTTTTCAATAATTTTAAGGCGTAAAATCCGAATCTATAATAGATCTTATCGTCATCAAAAATAACACTATTGATTTGTTGGTTAGTAGCAACTGGAAGATCTGCTATCGCCATTTTACCTAAAGAACCGATACAACAAACTAATATACTATTTTTAGGAATCAGCTTTGTGGTTGCTAATCCCTTTTCTGTTAACGTTGTCTCCGGTTTGAGTAAATAGTCCGAATCCGTTAGCTCAGACGGTGTAATGAAAGGGATATTTCCGCCAAAACAGTTAGGATCTGCTTTAGGCGGTGTTTTGCCCGTGATTACTTTTGCAACGCTTTCTATACTCACCATCGGCCAACTCACAGCATCCCCTCCAGCTCATCCAGATCCGCCAGAATCTCTTTTTCCAGATCTTTTAATCGTTTCAGTATCACCTTCGGATCTTCATACTCCTCCGCCTGATACACCACTTCTTTATAACGATTAATAGAGAGATCGTATTTCTGCGCAGCAATATCTTCTTTTGGAACTACAAACGCCGCCTGCGTGCGATCTTTAAAATCAACGCCAACATCAATCCCTTCCGGGTGCTGCTGTTTAAGCAACGAGGCTAATTTCTCACCCATAAAGTTATCAACCGGCAGCCCGCGTAAAGTACGGTAATGCTTCCAGCTTGCCAGCAGATGCGGCAGGTCGTTGTCTTTAATTGGGTTACGCTTGTCATCCAGGCTGTAGCCATCATTTTGCAGATCGTAGAACCAGACCTCGTCCGTCTGACCGCCTTTGGTAAAGATCAGGATCGCCGTCGCCACGCCAGCGTAAGGTTTAAATACGCCGGAAGGCAGGTTGATCACCGCTTCCAGTTGGTTATCTTCCACCAGCGTTTTGCGAAGTGACTGGTGCGCCTTACTGGAGCCAAACAGCACGCCCTGCGGCACGATAGTGGCACTGCGCCCGCCCACTTTCAGCATTTGCAGAATACGCGCCAGGAACAGTAGTTCGGTTTTTTTGGTTTTCACCATTGCCGACAGCGTGGAGTCGATATCTTCTTCGTCCAGTGAACCGGTAAACGGCGGGTTTGCCAGAATCAGGTTGAAAGCGTTTTTACTGGCCTGCGGGAAGTTTGTGCTGAAGCTCTGGCTCATGGTGTCCTGATAGTGGATATCCGGCGCTTCCACGCCGTGCATAATCAGGTTCATGGCGGCGATACGTAACATTGTGGTGTCAAAGTCGTAACCGTGGAACATATTGTTATCCACATGGTTACGCCACGGGGTCAACAGATCGCCGGTAAAGATTTTTTGCTCTTCCAGCTCACCACGTTCGTTGGTGCCAATCTCGGTATGAATGGATTCCAGCGAGCTGTACTTCTCCAGTAGATATTCATAGCTGGTTGCCAGAAAGCCACCGGTGCCGCAGGCCGGATCGCAAATCGTCTCGCCGCGGGCGGGGTTCGGCTCCATCATTTCAACCATCGTGCGGATAATGTGGCGCGGTGTGCGAAACTGGCCGTTGATTCCGGCAGTGGTCAGCTTGCTTAACAGGTATTCGTAAAGGTCGCCTTTGGTGTCGCCGCGATCCAATGGCAGGTTTTTGATCACCTCAACCGCTTTGGTCAGCAATGAAGGCTTAACAATCTCCAGACGGGCATCTTTCATAAAGTTGCCCAGCAGCGTTACCTTCGACGCATCAGCCTGGCCGAGCTGACGAAAATGCTGGAATACACCATCGCGCACCACTTCCATCATCTCATCCGAGCCAAGATTGCTATAGTGACTGAAACGGAACTCCTGCTGTTCTGGTGCAAAACGCGGTTTAAAATCAATACCCGCGATTTGTTTACGCTTCTCGTCGCGTTGTTCCTGAGTATCCAGCATCCGGGAATACATTAGATAGGTGATCTGTTCGATTACGGTCAGCGGGTTGGTGATACCACCCACCCAGAAATCTTCCCACAGGCCGTCGATTTTACTTTTTAAGTCACCAGTGATCATTGTTAGCTTTTATATCCTGTTTTAAATACAAAAGCCCCGCTGCCGGGGCTTGTCATGTGCGTATTATACCGTTGCTGCGTCGGTCACAACACCCAGCTCTTCGACTATCTTTTGTAGGCGGGCGATCTGCTCTATATCAGGGAACACACCGGTAACGCCTTCGTTGTGGATATGCGTAAAAGGCTGTTCAAAGAGCTGCCGCATTTCAATGGTGCCGTAATCGCGAATGTGGTTTTTCAGCAATGACAGGAAGCGCAATTGCTGGCTGGTCAGGCTGTTATCAGCGGCGAACTGAGCAAAGCGCACTTCCACCGCGTCGCTGTCCATCCCGATGATGGTACGCAATAGTTTATCCAGGCTGGCGGTCGCCTGCGGGTAGAACTCTTTCAGTGCCCGGATATCAACGTTAGGGTTCTGGATCAGCACCAGTTTAGCCAGTTCATCCAGCTCGCTTTGCGTCACAGGCTCGCCGTTGCGGATTTTCTTCAGCACCGGATTTTGCTGGAACAGCGGCTCCAGCGCTCCCTGCACCTGCTGGCGATAGAGTTTGAAGTCAATCGAGCGGATGTTGGTTTTGCGGTTTTCCGTCTGAATCAGGTTCGCATCTTCGGTAATATCCACCTGTATCGAACCAAATTTCGGCGTCGCGTCTTTTTCCATCAGGTGCATGATGCCGCGCAGATGAATGCGGATATCTTCCAGCTCTTCCAGGCTGGCCTGCTTCCACCAGCCTAAATCACGAAGCTGATTGATCCGCGGTCCTTGCTGTTGGACCTGCGCCAAATGCGGCGGCAGGCGCTCCACTTTTTCGACGATGACCGGCCAGAGCACATCCAGCTCTTCCGGGTTGGTATAACGGGCAGTTTGCGCCGCCAGAATATCCATATCAAAGCGCATAGCGTCGCTTTGCCCGCGCACGTCCAGCCACTGCATCAGCGGGGCCAGGACAGATAGCAAATCCTGCTGTGTTTTCGGGGAAAGCTGGCGCAGCACTTTTTCATCGCTGTACTGCGCTTTTTGATGCCACTTTTCCTGGACGGCAATCGACTTTTCATCCAGTGCATTGATTTGCTCGCGTAGCTGGTGAGCAACTAAATCCACCGCCTGTTTGTCGAATTTACGTTGCGCAGCGGCCCCCAGCATAACCCACGCTTCGAAGCGTTTTTGTGCAAGCGATTTTGTCGCTGTGACTTCGGCCTCTTCGGTATGCAGTTCGTGATACTCAAAATTGCCCCAGTGATCGAAAATGCGGAATTTCTGTTTATCCAGAGGTTTGCCGTTATCGTCGTAACCGTACAACCCCGGACAGAGGCGCGTACCACGGCCAATCATCTGCCAGAACTTCACTTTTGATTTGACCGGTTTGGCAAAGACCAGATTCACAATTTCCGGGACATCAATACCGGTATCGAGCATGTCAACGGAGATAGCGATGGTCAGCTCTTTGTTGGTGCTTTCATCCAGCCCTTTAAAATCATCAATCAGTTGCTCGGCGCGGGGATCGTAATTGTCGATGACCTGGCAGAAGCGCCCGGCAAACTGCGGGTACATATCGTCGAATAATTCATTCAACAGCAGCGCGTGTTTGTGGTTACGGGCGAAAATGATGGTTTTACCTGGCAACTGGCCGTCCCGATCTTTCAGGCCATTTTCCATCAGGTTACGCAGGATATAGCGGTTGGTGTCTTTGTTGTAGATCGCCTCATCCAGCGCCTTGCCATCAAACTCCAGCGTATTGGGATCTATGCCTTGTTCTTCCAGCTCGCAGATTTGTGCGTCGCTTAATTTCTCCCGTTTGATGCCTTCGCGCAGGAATTCTGTGGTGTGCGTGACAACCTCATAGGGAACCAGATTGTTATCGGCGATGGCATCTTCCAGGCTGTAGTTGGCCGTAGGAATACGTCCTTCACAACCAAACAGGCCGAAAGTGGTTTTACTCACCATGTCAATCGGCGTGGCCGTCAGGCCAATCTGGAGGGCATCAAAATACTTAAACAGATCGCCGTAGACGTTGTAGATAGAGCGGTGGGATTCATCGGCGATGATTAAATCGAAATAACCGACATCGAAATGATCCATGATTTTCATCATACCAGGATAGGTAGCGATGTAGATCCTGGCGTTCTGCCTGTCTGCTTTTTTCGATTTACCGACCACATACAGCGGCTCATTGGTGAATTGATTAAAGGCATTCGCCGCCTGTTTACGTAGTTCTTTGCGGTCACAAAGAAACAGGACGCGTTTTACCCAGCGGGCATCAATCATCAGTTTACTTAGTGCAATTGCCACGCGAGTTTTGCCTGTACCCGTAGCCTGAACAATTAACGATTGCCGGTACTTGTTGGTAAACCGCTCGCTGACGCGGGCAATGGTTTCAAGCTGGTACAAACGCCCGGCAACGGCCTTACCTTCGTTATCTTTTATGTGCGGCACACTGTTCAGCGGCAGACGGGTTTCACGCTGCTGAATAAGATATTGCAGGCTTTCCTTGCTGTAGAAGCCAAACACCCGACGCGGGGGATAACCATGAGTTTTATGGTCATCCCACAGCCAGATATCGTAGCCGTTGGTATAGAAGATGACCGGACGCTGGCCGTATTCTTTTTCCAGCCAGTCTGCATACAGCCGGGCCTGAATTCGTCCTTGCTCGGCATTGACGCTGGTTTTTTTTGCTTCCACCACCGCCAGCGGTTTGTGTGCCTCATCCCACAAGACATAGTCCGCATAACCGTCACCGGTAGCGGTAGGCTGTTCTTTAACTGGATGTTCCTGTGTAACCTGATCGGTATTTTTAAGTTCTTCGCCTACATTCCAGTCAGCAGCAAGCAGGCGAGAGTCAATCAGGCGACGGCGGGTTTCGGCTTCATCAATGGAGAGAATATCGGCAACATGCTGGTTACGCGCTCTGGCTTCATTCAGGCGTTGAGTGAGGTGTTCGGCCTTTTCCTGTTCTTGCTGTAGTGCGCGTTGTAGCGCCAGTTCGCGCTCACGGCTTTCATCCTGAGCCTTGATTGCATCTTCCAGACGTTTTTCATCTGCACGACCTGAAGATTGTGTTAATGGAGGGAGTGTAAATTTGGGGCAGTCATCAACATTACCGTGGGCGTAGCGAACATACAGCCAAATTCCCAACAAATACGCTTCTTTGAGCAGCCAGTAAGTATCTTTAGCTTTGATACGTCCGCCGTGAGCGGCACGGTTGCCATGGATACGCAGCGCATCCATTTTCATGATGATGGCTTCCGGCATCATGCTGGTAAAGACATCAGCATTCATTAAATCGTAAAGATTAGCCTTAATACCTTCCGGCAACCGCTCCTGACGATACAACCAGCGCACCATCAATTCGGTGTAGTTGCGCAGCTTGACCAGACAGCTTTCCGGATCGGAGTGAACATAGCGCTCTGCCATACATGCGAGTTCTGCCAGTTCCGGCCACTGGCTGCGCAACATTTCAAAATTGAGAGACTGCTCCATCAATCATCGCCTTATGTTGTGGATACAACAGCATTTCTGGAAAGAATATCACACTAATTTGGCCGACGAAGTGAGCCGGATGGCATATGGTGGTGATGTGTTTAACGACATAACTGCTCTAACGGCCAGATCCTTGGTTTTCGCCCATCAATGGGCGTCTTTAGCGCAGGATACTCAAGGGATACCTTGCTCACCAATGAAGGTATGGCTGATCATCTATGGGATATGTTTTTTGAGCCAATAAAACAGCGGGCTCGTTAACATAGCCTAGGCGTTACTCCGTAATACCTGTCTATTTATTGGCTTATAAATATTTTCAGCACTAAATCATTTTAGTAAGTAGCAGATATCCTTTCCCGGCTAACACAAATTACGACAGGTCGTGTCGTATTTTGATGGAGCTTTTCTCCAGGTTCATCATTAATGAATTTTGTTTCAATGCATTAATCAACTCTTCGCATTTTCGCTATCTTTTATCCACTTCCCTTTTGAAAAGGTGGGTATCTACGTTACCAATACTGGTTTAATGGCTACATACGGCGGTCCGTTTACGCTTACGGTAAAGATAAGCGATAGGCTCCCAGCGCTAGGACCGGGAGCTCTGCATAGCTACCACCATTTAGGATAGTCATTAAAAGCACGTAATATTGATTGCTTGGCAGCATCATCAAGCTTTTCACTTCCTTTTGAAAGGGAGATACCACCATTGATATCTTCCTTCATACATGACCAATTCAGCACACCAGCGACTGGATTTAAAATTAACTCAAAACTATCGTTCATATCCTTGAGGATGGCAAGTTCGCCACAATTCATACAGCTAACAAACTTGTCAAAGCACTGGCATTCTATCCAGAAGTGAGTATTAACCTCAGCCTTATAACCAAACTTCTCAACTGAAATTGAGACGCTAAACTTTAAGGAAGGAACATGCTCATCAAACTCAATAACGTCCAACTTTATATTTACAGGATTAGTAATTTCTATATCCATTTAATGAGATCCTAAATACCGTGCATGAATTATTGTCGGCAATTCTCCATCAACACAAGGCGGCTTAATTTCTAATTGCCAGCTATCAACCGTAATTCGCTCTCCATATGGCATATTAGTTTTAGTTGCTGTGTTCACAGCAGCCTGAAAACTACTCAATTCCACTTGGCTAGCAAGACGCACAGCTTCAGGCGTATGTGTCACTGCTTTTGATGCCGCATATTCAGCCATATGTTCTGTAGCATTACCATGTACCCATATTTTTTGTCCATTTGGTAAAGACATTTCAAATGATTGAGGAATTACAGATCCTGGATGCACAGGCTGTGTTGCCTTGATTGAGTCGAAAACGGTTCCTGTCGATAACTGATTGGCTTTTGAATAATTAGCAACAATAGAATCGATCTTACTGACGGCGGCGGCCCCCAACAAAGGCGTCATTGATGCCGCTACAGTCTTCATCCCGTCATAGGTTTCAACGTAGCTTTCAGCCGTCGCTTTATCCACACCGAACTGCGTCATGGCATAGTTTACCATTGCATCCTTCACCTGCTGCTGATTTTGTGCATCAACACTGGTGATATTCAGCAGGTTTACTATCTGCCCGTAAGCATCCGGATACATATCGCTGACTTGGTTATTGTAGTTTCCGGTTTCATAACCTCCTTTAGCTGCAATAACCTTCAGTCTTTCACCGGCACAAGCTGCGCTGGCTGCCTGTCCGTTACTGCACGCAGCGATTACTGCCTTATCACTGCTGATATCTTTTTCAAGCAATGCATCATATTTCTGCTGTGCTTTTTCACGCTCTGCCGGATTTTTACTGTTTTTAAGCGTCTGTTTTGCTATCTCAAGCTCTGTCTTTTCAGACACGCTAAGATAATTATTCTCAACAGCATTCTTCCCGCTTTGTGCTCCCACTGCTGCTGATGCGGTGCTGTTTCCGGTAAGACCGCCGGCCAGCCCTGCTGACACGGTTGCCAGCGTACTTATCGTCTGCTTCTGCTCTTCACTGAGGTCTGACTGTTTCACGCCCGGATACAGCATTCCGGCAATCGCTCTGGCTGCCAGCTCTCTGATGTGAAGGGAATATCGTTGAGTTCACAGTATTGCTGGCGTGTAAGACCACTGGCGCGCCAGGCAGCAACGTGCTACCTTTTCTGTCCAATGGTCCATCGGGATTTTGACATCAATTATCTCCGGTAAGTTGGTGAATGGATGTCGGTAATGCTAACTGACTGAAGATCCCTGTGAAGATGACTTCCCCGTAACGACACCTTTATTCTGTTGCGTTTCGATGCCCACCAATTTTTTTCCCGACGCACTTTGTTCCACCGCACACGCTATGGGCATTGTGGAGATCCCGGGGCCGGGGCCTGGATCATAGTTCATCATCATATTGAAAGTTTATGCTAATTTTTTCTTCTGGTATATCAACGATTATTTCACAACCTATCCATGCTGGTTTCCCGTTAGTCATATTATTTCGGATGTAAAAATCCCTCATTTTAACTAACAGTAGCCTAAGATCGTGACTGGCTAACTTATCAGGAACGAACCAATCTTCATCTCCCTCTTGATCAAGATAATCATACTCATACTCACATGACTCACCATCTAGTGATAATTTAGCACGAGCAATGATCTTCATCGCATTGGCAGGACCGGCATCCACTAATAACTGGCCTATTTTATTATGCAGATCATCTAATTCGTTCATTTTACCCCTCCAGGTGCGTTGCTGATGTCTTTGATAACAGGACGGCCTCCATCAATAGAGTATGTTACACTAAAACTATCAGGACGCTTATTCTCCCCAGTGTAAACGGGTTCTATTTTAACATTAACTTGTTTGCCATCTTTCAAAGCATTAGCCCATGTGTTTTCCATCTGTTTCCATACACCTTTATTCAGGTTGCCATCCATAGGAACAAGATTGAGTTTTTCACCAGGACCATTAAAAATACTGGCAATTAAATGACCACCTTCATCACCAGAGCTACCACATTTCCCGGCCTTGCATTGCTGATAAGTGTTTCTGTCGCTTTTCGAAGCAACTAGTATCCCTTCAACTGAACTAGTTCTTCCCAATGCATCAGTCTGGAATGTTTTATTTCCATCGACCTTATAAATGGTATTCGGTTCCGGCTTGTTCATCACCTTGTTCCAGGCACCTTTCTTGCCCGAGTCAACCACAACGATATTTTTCCCTGCGGTTCCAGCCGCAGGCTTCCCGCCTTTACCCAACCCACCGGTCACGGCTGCCATTGCCGCTCCCGCTAAAATTTCGGCTCTCTGACTGTCAAGACCATACTGTTTTTCCAGCCGTTGGGCAAAGTCAGTACTGCTCACTATCCCTGACTCATCCATCTGCTGCATCAACAGAACGGATAAGTCATTCTTCATTGCCCACGGAATATCTTCTCCCAATGCCCTATCTATGGCTTCGTGAACCAACAAACTGTTAGCAGGGATGTCACCGTACTTCTCTTTGCAGGCTGTCGGGCTCGAAGCACATGTTGCGATCAGTTCATTACGCTGCTTGAGACTCAGATCTTCCATTTCTTTCACGATCTGACCACAGTCACCACGGGCCTCACAACCTTTCGCCCTCGCCGCAAAGTTATCGATCTGATCAGCACTCAGGTAGTTATTCTCAACAGCATTCTTCCCGCTCTGTGCTCCCACTGCTGCTGATGCGGTGCTGTTTCCGGTAAGACCGCCGGCCAGCCCTGCTGACACGGTTGCCAGCGTACTTATCGTCTGCTTCTGCTCTTCACTGAGGTCTGACTGCTTCACGCCAGGATACAACATTCCGGCAATCGCTCGGGCTGCCAGCTCCCCCGTTGCTGCGCCTGCTGCACCAGCAGCAACATTATTACCCTGCATTGCCGCTACTGCACCGCCCAGAATGGCGTGAGCAATGGCGTTTACTGCCAGGTCTTTTTCTGTTGATTTCAGCAGGTATGCCAGTTCCGGAGCCGAAGCTCCCGCCAGTACTGCACCAACGTCACCACCTGCCAGCTATGGCTGGAGATGGTGGATGTTACCGATAATCAAGAAGCCTTAGATATAAGGCAATGTTTTATCTTTCTTTCATACGAAAACCAGTGCTGCCATACTAGCCCTTTTCCTGTGACATCTAAGCGAGCTCATGTTTATCGGGAAGGGTGTTAGATCATTGTTAATCATACACAGGTAATTATGCAGCGGTTATGCATAACTTCATTTCAAGCGTGTGATAACGCCAACACAATCACCAGAATTATAAAATAAAATCACAAAACCTGAGAACATATCACATTTTATCACATTAATAATTTTTCTTTATGATTTCATAACTATTTACAGCCTTTTATTAAGCCAAAAAAAGTTAAATTGCAATTATTGCATAATTATTCGTGCTACAGTTTTTTACTTTTAAAATCATATAAATATATAATCACCTTAAAACAGCAAACTCCACAAAATAATAACAAATAGAAATATTTCCACCCAAATAATGATTATCTATTCATGAGCTGACATTATGAAATTAATCATTATTTGATGCAAATAACACAAATTAAAACAAACACCTTAATATCCATTCTTGTGTGAATCTCATCACAATAATGTTTATTTTACCGCCTAGTATGAACCACGAAATCAATTGAACTTAGCCGCCATGAAATTAAATACACAACATGGCGCATACCTTTTTATTCTGAAAAAATTAAAGGAATAATTATGGAAAAGCATTACGTCGGTTCTGAAATTGGTCAATTGCGTAGTGTTATGCTGCACCGCCCAAATTTAAGTCTGAAACGTTTGACACCATCGAATTGTCAGGAACTGCTTTTCGATGATGTACTCTCGGTTGAACGGGCAGGTGAAGAGCATGACATCTTCGCAAATACGCTGCGCGATCAGGGGGTGGAAGTCCTGCTGTTAACAGACCTCCTGACACAAACCCTTGATATTAAAGAAGCGAAAACTTGGTTACTGGAGACGCAAATTTCTGACTACCGCCTCGGACCTACCTTTGCGGGCGATGTGCGCAGCTGGCTGGCGGACATGCCGCACCGTGAACTGGCGCGAAGATTAAGCGGCGGATTAACTTACGGTGAAATTCCGGCTGCCATTAACAATATGGTGGTGGATACCCACACGTCTAATGACTTTATTATGAAGCCGCTACCGAATCATTTATTTACCCGCGATACCTCCTGCTGGATTTATAACGGTGTTTCTATTAACCCGATGGCCAAACCAGCCCGTCAACGTGAAACCAATAACCTCCGGGCAATATATCGCTGGCACCCGGCATTTGCCGACGGCGATTTTATTAAGTATTTCGGCGACGAAAATATTTATTACGACCACGCCACTTTGGAAGGTGGCGACGTATTAGTGATTGGTCGTGGGGCGGTATTGATCGGCATGTCTGAACGCACAACACCGCAGGGCGTGGAGTTCCTCGCCAACAGCCTGTTCAAACATCGTCAGGCCGAGCGAGTGATCGCCGTTGAGCTGCCAAAACACCGCTCCTGTATGCACCTTGACACCGTCATGACCCACATCGACGTTGACACTTTCTCCGTTTACCCGGAAGTGGTGCGCAAAGACGCCCAGTGCTGGACGCTCACTTCGAACGGACGCGATGGCCTACAACGGACCCAGGAAACCGACCTGTTGCACGCCATCGAGAAAGCACTCGGTATTGACCAGGTACGCTTGATCACCACCGGCGGCGACGCCTTTGAAGCCGAACGTGAGCAGTGGAACGACGCCAATAACGTTCTGACCATCCGCCCCGGTGTGGTGATTGGTTACGAGCGCAACGTCTGGACTAACGAGAAATACGACAAAGCCGGTATCACCGTGCTGCCCATCCCGGGGGACGAATTGGGACGAGGCCGCGGCGGCGCACGCTGCATGAGCTGTCCGCTTGAACGCGACGGAATTTAAAGGAGCCATCATGGAACGAAAACCCACTTTGGTTGTGGCGTTGGGCGGCAACGCATTATTGAAGCGCGGCGAACCACTGGAAGCAGAAATCCAGCGCCAGAACATTGAGTTGGCCGCCCGTACCATCGCCGGGCTCACGGTGAATTGGCGCGTGGTGTTGGTTCACGGCAACGGTCCACAGATCGGGCTGCTGGCGCTGCAGAACAGCGCCTACGACAAAGTAACCCCTTATCCACTGGACGTTCTTGGCGCCGAAAGCCAGGGGATGATCGGCTACATGCTCCAGCAGGCGCTGAAAAACAGCCTGCCACAGCGTGAGGTGAGCGTCCTGCTTACTCAGGTGGAAGTGGACGCTACTGACCCGGCGTTCAGCAACCCGACCAAATATATCGGACCGGTGTACAACGAAGACCTGGCAAAAACACTGGCAGCAGAAAAAGGTTGGGGGTTTAAGGCCGACGGCAGCTACTTCCGTCGCGTGGTGCCATCTCCACAGCCGAAACGCATTGTCGAGAGCGATGCTATTACGGCACTGATCCAGCGCGACCATCTTGTTATCTGCAACGGCGGCGGTGGTGTGCCAGTTGTGGAAAAGGCTAACGGCTATCGCGGAATTGAGGCGGTGATCGACAAAGACCTCTCTGCTGCCCTGCTGGCATACCAGATAGGGGCCGACGCACTACTGATTCTCACTGATGCCGACGCGGTTTACCTCGATTGGGGCAAACCGACCCAGCGTCCGCTAGCGCAGGTGACGCCAGAACTGCTCAGAGGCATGCAGTTTGACACCGGATCGATGGGGCCGAAAGTGGCCGCCTGCTGCAAGTTTGTTGAAGCTTGCAACGGTATTGCCGGGATCGGCGCTCTGGTCGACGGGGCTGAGATTTTGGCGGGCAAGAAAGGCACATTGATTCGTAACTGAATCCCCCTTCACCTACCCCTCTCCTCAAAGGGGAGATGGCAGAGTGAGGGCATCAGACAGTTAAAATTTAAAAAGGATTTCCTAATGACCATCAATTTGAAAAAACGCAACTTCCTTAAACTGCTGGACTACACCCCGGCAGAGATCCAGTACCTGATCGATCTCGCGATCAAACTAAAAGCGGCCAAAAAAGCCGGACGAGAAAAACAGACCTTGGTTGGCAAAAACATTGCCCTGATTTTTGAAAAAACCTCCACCCGTACCCGCTGTGCTTTCGAAGTGGCTGCGTTCGACCAAGGGGCGCAGGTGACCTACCTCGGCCCAGGCGGATCGCAAATCGGCCATAAAGAGTCAATGAAAGACACCGCCCGTGTGCTGGGCCGTATGTATGACGGCATCGAATACCGTGGTTACGGTCAGGCCATCGTTGAGGAGTTGGGCAAATACGCGGGCGTACCGGTGTGGAACGGTCTGACCGACGAATTTCACCCAACCCAAATCCTCGCAGATTTGATGACCATGCTGGAACATTCCCCGGGCAAAAAACTGTCGGAACTGAGCTTTGCCTACCTTGGCGACGCACGCAACAACATGGGTAACTCCCTGATGGTGGGGGCTGCCAAAATGGGGATGGATATCCGTCTTGTAGCCCCAAAATCCTTCTGGCCGGATGTGGTGCTTGTTGAACAGTGCCGTTCCATCGCGGAAGAGACGGGCGCACGTATCACCCTGACCGATGACGTGGAAGAAGGCGTGTGGGGAACGGATTTCCTCTACACCGATGTTTGGGTCTCCATGGGTGAACCGAAAGAGGCGTGGACCGAACGCGTCAGCCTGATGAAGCCTTATCAAATCAACGCTGACGTGATGAACGCCACCGGCAACCCGAACGTCAAGTTCATGCACTGCCTGCCAGCCTTCCACAATGAGCACACCAAAGTGGGCCGAGAAATTGAGATGGCATACGGCCTGAAGGGACTGGAGGTGACGGAAGAGGTCTTCGAATCCCCTAACTCTATCGTCTTTGATGAAGCAGAAAACCGCATGCATACCATTAAAGCGGTCATGGTGGCGACACTCGGCGACTAATCACCACCCGGTGCGTCGTAGGGTGCACCGGGTCTCAGGAGAACATCATGGGTAAGTTCAAATTTCCCTCCGCATATACCATTCTCTTTTTTCTGATTGCCATCGTTGCCGTCCTGACGTGGATCATTCCAGCCGGGCAGTATCACATGGCAATGAACGAAGCTCTCGGCAAGGAGGTTCCTGTTGCCGGCACCTATGCACACGTAGAGGCCAATCCGCAGGGACTGATTTCAGTGCTGATGGCCCCAATTGCCGGGTTGTATGATCCAGACTCCGGTCAGGCTAGGGCGATAGACGTTGCGCTGTTTATTCTGATCATCGGAGGATTCCTCGGGATCGTCACCAAAACCGGGGCCATTGACGCCGGAATCGAGCGCGTCACCACCCGACTACGTGGTCGCGAAGAGTGGATGATCCCGATCCTTATGGCGCTGTTTGCTGCTGGCGGTACAATTTACGGCATGGCCGAAGAATCCCTGCCGTTTTATACCCTGCTGGTGCCGGTGATGTTGGCAGCACGCTTCGACCCTGTGGTAGCCGCCTCCACCGTGCTGCTCGGCGCCGGGATCGGCACGCTCGGTTCCACCATTAACCCTTTCGCGACGGTGATCGCCGCCAATGCAGCCGGGATCCCCTTCACCAACGGTATCACCTTGCGTGTGGTGGTGCTTGTCATCGGCTGGATAATCTGCGTGACATGGGTGATGCGCTATGCCCGGAAAGTTCGCAAGGAGCCGTCTCTCTCCATTATTGCGGATAAACAAGAGGAGAACCTCGCCCACTTCCTCGGCAATAAAAGCGAACAGGCTCTGGAGTTCACCCCGGTACGCAAAATTATTCTGGTGATTTTCGCCCTTACCTTCGCGGTCATGATCTACGGCGTGGCGGTGCTGGGTTGGTGGATGGCGGAGATCTCAACGGTATTTCTGGCCAGCGCAATTATCATCGGCCTGATCGCCCGCATGAGCGAAGAGGAACTGACCTCTACCTTTATCAACGGCGCGCGAGATTTGCTGGGCGTTGCACTGATTATCGGTATCGCGCGCGGTATCGTAGTGATCATGGATAAAGGTATGATTACCCATACTATTTTGCACTACGCCGAGGGAATGGTTACTGGATTATCGACAGTAGCATTCATCAACGTGATGTATTGGCTGGAAGTGGTGCTGTCGTTTCTTGTGCCTTCTTCGTCCGGTCTGGCCGTTCTGACGATGCCGATCATGGCACCTCTTGCCGACTTCGCTAACGTCAACCGCGACCTGGTAGTTACGGCTTACCAGTCTGCGTCCGGTATCGTTAACCTGATCACTCCCACCTCTGCCGTTGTGATGGGCGGACTGGCTATCGCCCACGTGCCTTACGTGCGATATCTGAAATGGGTTGCGCCGCTGCTTGGGATATTAACAGTGGTAATTATGGTGGCATTAAGTCTGGGGGCATTGTTGTAATTTGCCGGATGGCGCTGCCCCTATCCGGTCTACGGAATGGTGTGGTGTCACCGGTTATTTCGAGAACTGAATATAGGATTATGATGGATTACGAAGATTTCTCTCCCAAAGAGCAACTACAGCTAACGGTCTGCCAACGTCTGATTGCAGAAAAGAGCTATTTTTCCCAAGAGGAGCTCCGCCGCGACTTACAGGAGCGTGGTTTTGAGACAATCAGCCAGTCCACCGTTTCTCGTCTGCTCAAGTTGTTAGGTGTCATAAAAATTCGAAATGCCAAAGGGCTAAAAGTCTATTCGCAGAATCCACAGTTGCGTCCGGCTCCTGATGCCGCGCGCACTGTGTCCGAAATGGTGGTGAGCGTTGAGCACAATAGAGAATTTATCCTTATCCATACCGTTGCTGGATATGGCCGCGCAGTGGCACGTGTCCTTGATTATCACCAGTTACCAGAAATTTTAGGCGTGGTGGCCGGAAGCAGTATCGTCTGGGTCGCTCCTCGGATGGTGAAGCGTGTCGCTCTGGTGCATAAGCAAATTAATTATTTACTAAGAACGTATTAATATTCACAAATGCCCGCTTGTATTGACTAATACATACATTAAATCGCTTCATTCGCAAAGCGAGTTTCCTATAATGCCTGATAATGTGCCAGGAGGGAGCATAGTCAAGCGTGTACGATATAACGTCTCACCGCGTCTGAAATCAGACACTGGCTTGGTGTTTTATTCCCGTTGCTTAATCTATTCCTTGGGTCCCTCATTTGAGGGGCTTTTTTTGCTCGGCATCAGGAGATAAACATGAATCCGTTTTATCAAAAAATAAATGCCCCTAGCCGCGAAGTGCTGGAGCTCGTTCTAAAAATCGCAGCAAAAGTTGAAAACCATTCCTCAACCATCGCGGCGTTCGTATGCGCCGCCAATGATGCGCCCGAAAAACGCGTCAATATGAGTTCCCCGGAAGCTTACAATGTTATTACCCGATCTCGATGGAAGTTATTGAGTGATCTCCTTTCATGAAAATACGCATCATTCCACAAAACTTAAAAAATCCCGCTTTGAAACCATGTTAACGCTACAAACGTTAGTTTAGCTATGATGGCCGCTAAGATCATGCCAATATGCCAGTGTACAAGCGCCAGGACGGGTATTTTGGGGGAGACTGACGGTTAAATCGGGATAGGAGCTGATCTCACGATCAGCTTCCTCCCACACCACCGTACGTATGGGGCCGTATACGGCGGTTCGGTTATGTTGATCGTCGCCTGCCTATACTTCTGGCAGGCCCAGTCTGGAGAACAGATTATTGGGGAGTGCTATATTCAGTGCCGGACTACAGCTTATCCGCCACTCTTTATGGCAGCTTCCTGCTGTTTGCGCCGCAAGGTCCTTGCTTACGCCTCGACTGCGCCTTATCCATCCGTTCAGCTCTCGCATCAGCGATGGCCTCTGGTTCAGCCCGTAGTAACTTTTCCAGCCCGTCAGATATCGTTTTAGCAACCGGGTTAGCTGTTCAAGGCTTCTCCCTGTGTTGCGTCCGGTCAGTGCTCTTATCCGCATTTTGAACCGTTTTATCGACTCCGGCGATACCACGCACCATACCTTCCGCCCCCTTATGAAGCTGTATCCAGGGAACTTGCGCGTTTCAGGGCGTGCTACAGCACTCTTCTTCGCGTTGACCTTCAGCTTCAGTTTATGGCTCAGCCAGTGCGTCAACCCCGCCATGATCCGGTTGTCTGCCCGTTCGCTTTTCACGTAGACATTACAGTCGTCTGCGTACCGCACGAACTTCAGACCACGTTTCTCCAGTTCCTTGTCGAGGTCGTCAAGCAGCAGGTTCGATAGCAGCGGCGACAGTGGGCCGCCCTGCGGCGTTCCTTCTGTCACCGGCCTTACCAGACCTGCGTCCATCACCCCTGCATTCAGGAACCTGCGGATAAGTGACAACACCCGTTTATCCGATACTCGTTTCTCTATCCGGCTCATCAGCACATCGTGATTTACCCGGTCGAAGAACTTCTCCAGATCGAGGTCGACCACCCAGTGATACCCGGCCCCGATATGTTCCCGGGCCTGTATCACTGCCTGGTGGGCCGAACGACCGGGACGGAACCCGTAGCTGTTATCGCTGAACGAGCTATCCCACAGTGCCCCTGCAATACCTGCATCATCGCCTGCTGGATGAAGCGATCCACCACCGTCGGGATGTCCAGCAGACGTTCGCCGCCGCCGGGCTTCGGTATGGACACTCTTCTCACAGGAGATGGGCGGTATCTGCCAGACAGTAGTTGCGCTTTCAGCTCTGGCCAGTGGTGCCTCAGGTAGTCCGGCAGTTCGCTTACGCGCATACCATCGACTCCCGCTGCACCTTTGTTGGCTTTAACTCTTTTCAGGGCTTGCCTGAGATTGACTGGTTCACAAATGGCTTCCATCAGCCACACTGTTGACGACGGACTTTCTCTGTTCGTCGGTGCCTGCACGGTTTCAGCCCCCGGAAGAGCGGCGTTCGGGGCTTCACGCCGTTCTCCGGCCTCAGGGGCGCGATGCGTTTTCTGCTGCATGACCGTTCAGAACCTCCGTTGATACTCGTCACTCATTACCGTTCGGGCCTTCGGGTGTCATGCCCTACTATGCCCTCTGCTGACTCCTGTCCGCCGGTCAGCGCCCCTTACGGTACGCTAAGTTCTAGATACAGAACGACGGACAGGCCTCCCGGGGTAAGTTCAGACGCCTTCACCACACACCTGTCCGATTTACCCCCCCGGTTCTTGATGGTTATGGCCTTCGCAATTCTTTGCTTGCTCCGCCAACCGGGTAGGCCTCGTATCGGATTTCTGTTCGTCAGGTCATGGATTTGCTTCACGCTTCCTTCAGACCCCGCCTTACGACGACGCCCTTGCGCTTCGCTAGTCCTTCGCCACCATCAGGCTGGACAGGGGACTTTCACCCCCGAGCTGCTGAACATGCCCGGCACACAAAGAAGATCTCGGCTCAGTGGCCGGGATTAGTTATACAATTATCTGATTGATTTTTAATATATCTTTTCTTAAATCATCGTTAATATCTGACGGTTCTAGCTGGTTTATAAGTTGCCTTATTTGGGTAAAGGTACTTTTCTGATCTTTTAGATCTTCTCCTTTTATCGTTGATAAAGCTGCAATTAGTTCACCATCGTAATATTCACCCGCTAACGGCTCTTTAGTTAGAACTTCCAACACTCTTGGCATCAACTGATCAATACATAAATTTTGTCGGATAGCGCGGCAAAGATCTTCCACTGTTAACTTTTCAAGAGGCACATCTATGATACGTTCGAACCAGAGTTCAAGCGGTGATTGTTGCTCAGGCTCTTTTGTCATATTGATGTTTCCAATCAATTTACGTAAGGTAATCATATTCCATATCCTTTCAAGGCTGATTCTATTTTATTAATAGCATCTGTTGCTCTGCCATACGCAGCCTGAGCTTCAGGATTGTTGACGTTTTTCAACGTATCCGCATGATTTCTTAATCCTCTGAGCGTATTTTGCATTTCCTGCATATGATCCCAATATCCTCCATTCTCTTTAGGAACTGGCTTACCATCCATATCCTTGAGAGTTCCAATAATATCATGATCTTTCAGAGCATTTTTTATAGTGTTATCGATCTTCTTAATCGCACTTTCTTGCTTCTGATTAAGCTTATCTACAGGTTTTTCATTTTGCTGCTTAGGATCATTTTCCGATGGTGGTGGTGTACCGGTTCCTGAGCCGGAACCGCCCAGTTCTACTTTTTCCGCATCGGTCAGATCTTTACCGATATTCGGATTCGAGGCAGCCCCGGAACCGTACTTATCATGCAACGAACTGAGATACTTAGTAGTGATCTCATCATTACCCATCATTTGCAGGGTAATCAGATGCTCCAGTTCATCGGAGGTCATCCTGTCGGCCATATCCTTGACTGCCGCCCCGGCAAGCCCGGCCATGCCCGCTTTCGCCCCGATTTCCAGCAACTGCTCTGCAACTTTAGTCCTGCAAGGTGCTGCGACCGCACAGCCTCTGGCAACCAGACTCAGCGCATTATTCTCAACAACGTTCTTCCCGGCACCAGCTCCAGCAGCCGCGCCAGCCACATCGCCACTGGCAATGCCGCCGGCCATACCCGCTGACAGCGTTGCCAGCGTGCTTACAGTTTGCTTCTGATCTTCTGTCAGTTTCGACGGATCTACGCCCGGGTAGAGGCTTTTCGCAATGGCTGACGCGATCACTTCGCCAGTACCCGCGCCAATTGCGCCTGCTGCCGCACTGTTGCCCTGAAGGGCTGCTGTCACACCACCGAGAATGGCATGGGCAATGGCTTTTGCCGCTGTATTGTCATCAATACCCGCGTGATGACCGATGATGTTCGCCAGCTCCGGCGCTGAAGCACCTGCCAGCGCGCCTGCCATATTGCCGCCCGCCAGGCCCTGAAGTGCAGCCGTTGCAGCCTGGATACCGCGCTGCATATCGCTGCCGGTACCATACTTTTCCTGTTCCTTTTTGTATTCCGGCGTATCACGCAGTTTTGCCTGATATGCCTGCCGCTGTTCTTCCGTCGCATCCGCCGGAACAGGCCCATATTTATCCTGCGCAGCCTTCAACGCATTCAGTTCTCCCTGTGTACGCGCAATATCCGCCACCTGACTGCCTATGTCACTGATAAGCCCCACTGTCTGCAGACGCCTCTGCTCCTTCTCCTTGTCAAATATCGGGCTGATACTGTCATTAGCGTGCACAGGGTCACGGCTCAGGTTCGCCAGATTCTGCTTCTGATTGTCCCTGTCCCGGATGGTGATAGTGCCTTCTGCCACTGCGGCCTGAGTCGTTCCTTCCGCATGTCCGCTGTGACCTCCGGCGGATATCATGCCACCCGGCATGTTACCCTGAAATTTATCCCCGAAGCTGCCACCACCGCTCAGACTGATTCCACTGTGACTGACTTTATAATCCGCTTCGTTGTGAAGGTCACTGAACCCCAGCGTTCCGGTATCCAGGTGGTTTTTATCCGGTGTGGCAGTGGAGGCAATCACCGCACCATCCAGTTGGGTATGTCTGCCCACTGTGATGTCGAAGCCACCATCACCGGCAAACATTCCGGTTTGTTCAGCAACGGAGTCAAAGCGGCTCTTCATCTTATCCCGGGAGGCAGCGATGTAACCTGAGCCGGTCATGGAGCCAAAGGTAAAACTGCCGCCGGCAGCCACGCTGGTCTGTTTACTGTCGTACTTACTGGTGTCCTGCTGGCTGCTTATCAGCAGGTCGTGGCCCACATCGGCGATAATCCTGTTGCCGTTGACCTGAGCACCGTTCAGTACCGTATCCCGACCACTGTTGATGGTGACGGTTTTACCGCTGTCTATTGTGGTTTCAGTCCACTCAGTACCGTTACCTTTCTCGCTGCCTTTTGCCGCATTAACGCTGGCAAAGGCGCTGATACCGGCACCTTTACCTGCACCGATACTGACACCCACGCCACCGCCACTGCTGCTGTTCCTGCCCGTTGTTTTTTGTGTGTTTGCAGCGCCACTCAACAGAACATCATTCGCGGCATCCAGGCTTGTGTTACCACCGGCCTTAAGCTGGCTTCCTGCAATCACAATATCTCCGCGGTTATCGCCCCTGTTTTTACCGGTTGCGACAACAGACAGATTATTCCCGGCATTCAGCGTGCTGCCGGATACTGTGTCACTTTCAGAATGTTGTTGTGATTTCGATTTCTGGGTGGTGAGCGACAGGCTGACTCCCATCGCATTCGGGTCACCGGTTGCGGAGGCCATTGCCGCAGCCTGTCCGGCCTGCACACCAGACAGCGCTGTCTTTGTAGCCTGCAGGGTTTTCAGACGGCTGTCACTGCTCTTCTTCGTCTCCTGTGCACTGGTGACCGCATTATTGATGGCACTGCCCACCGTGCCGGAAAGGGCAACCGTCAGCCCGCTTTTCTTCTGCTCAAATTTTTCGTCCACAGTACGACGGTCATGCCCCGGGTCAACCACTACACTGTCACCGGTAATGCTGATATCCCGGTTCGCAATCACATCCGAACCGCTGATATGAGCCTGTTTGCCCGCGGTAATACTGACATTACCGGCAGTGGAGCCGATGGTGCTGGCACTCTGACTCTGCGTTGTCCCGGCCTCGCGGCGGTCGTGCGTTGTCTTACTGCTGCCAATGGTGAAACCAATACCGCCGGTACCCATCAGACCGGATTTCTTCGTTTCCTTAAAGCGCCAGGACGTATCTGTACTGGTGGCAGCAAGAACATCAACATGGTTACCCGCCGCCAGTGACACATCCTGGTCAGCCACCACATCCGAACCCTCTACCGTCAGGTTATCACCGGCGTTAACGGTCACGCGGTTCCCCGACAGCAGGGAGCCTGCTTCACGGGAGGCACTGTCCTCACTGATGGTGTGGGTGGTTTTCTTACTGAGAAAACCTCCGCTTTTTTTCTTCGTTTCCAGATAGTGATAGTCACTTTCTGTCGCCGTGGTCAGGGCAACATCACGACCGGCATTCACGCTGATATTGCCGGTTGCGGTAACGGATGACGCAACAGCGGTGATATCCCGTCCTGCGGTGACGGTGGTGTCACCACCGCTGGCGATTTCCGTTCCCTGCTGACGGACTGTCTCGTTAATCTCTTTCTTTTTCTTCGACGTATAGCTGTCGCCTGCGCCGGCAGACTCTGCCACCAGGTTCACATCACGTCCGGCCCGGATGGCGACGTTATTTTCCGCAGCCATACCGGCAGCCTGGCTTGCAACATCACGACCGGCAACAAGGAGGAGGTTATCGCCCGCCGTCACCGTGGACACTGCTGCGTGGCTTTCATGATTTTCTGACCTGCCGTTGCGACTGTTTTTGCTTTCCCTGACTGCATTCAGACTCAGGTCGTTGCCTGCAGAAAGCAGGGCGCTGTGCCCGGCAGAAACAGAGGATGCCGTGACATCCAGATTATGGCCTGCTGCCATCGTCAGGTTATCGCCGGCGCTGATGTTGCTGCCCTGTGACGTGGTGGATGATGCACTGTTGTCATCAGTGTGCCAGAAACCGGACTGACTTTTGCTCCCGCTTATCAGGTTTGCGGCAATGTTGATATCATTACCCGCAGACATTCCAAGGGTTCCACCGGACGAGACCGTTGCCCCGGTAATATCAATGTTTTTCCCTGCATCCAGTGAAAGTGAATCAGTGCCTTTAATGGTCGCAACCGGACCGGTGTCCGTACCGCTGAGATGCACACCACCATATCGGCTGTCACTGCCCGCATTCCATTGCTGACGCCGGGTGATATTGCTGATGTTGCCACTCACGCTTTCCAGTTGTACGGTTTTACCGCTGATGACTGAGCTGATATTGCTGATATCCCCGATGGCGCTCAGGTCCAGGCTACCGCCCGCGCTTATCAGCCCCGCATTCAGGTTGTCGATATAGCCGGTACTGTCGAGCGAGAGGCCGTTCTGTGCGTTGATGCTGCCGCCGCTGTTGGTGATATTGCCACCCGCAAGCTGCACGTTGTTCCCGCTGATAACGCTGCCGTTATGCAGGGTGATATCTTCCGGCGACAGATACAGTTTCGGGACCATGACTGTCTGTCCGTTGATGGTGACTGACTCCCACCACAGTATGCTGCCGTCAAGCTGAGCAATCTGTTCAGCTGTCAGCGCCACACCAAACTCTAATCCCAGTCCTTTCTGTTGTCTGGCCGCGTTATCCATCAGATACCGCATCTGTTCCGTGTCTGAACCCAGTCCGTTGATATAACGTGAACCCGTCCGGCTCAGCACCGCGTTACTGACATACCGGGTATCAAAGACCGCATCCCCCAGGAAACGATAATCTTTTTCCGGTTTCAGCCCGAGGCGGTCAAGAAAATACGATGAGCCCAGAAACTGTTTTTCATCGGTATACGACGGAGCCGTTTCACGTGGCGCCTGACCCGGTTTCGCTCCAAGAAGCTCATACAGTCCGGCAAACAAATGGCTGTCCACCTGTCCGAGACCATCCAGTTTCGGGTTCACCGTAATCAGATACGGACTGTCCGGGTCCGTGGACGGAACCAGGTATCCATTGTTGCCGGAAGGCAGTGGCCAGTCATCACTGATACCGGTCTGACCGGTCAGTGGCGAACCTCCGGCAATATTTTTCAGGGCACCTGCCAGTTCATCGTGCCATTGCGGAGAGCCAACCACCACCGGCTCATACTGCTGCAGCGCTGTCTGTGTCAGACTGTCTCCGCCGGTCTGCTGACTTAACGTATTCAGTACCGGTGCAGAGACCACCGGACTGACACTACCTGCATGTGCAGTGGTTGTTCCGTTATTAATACTGCTGGTAAAACGGGTCTTAACATCCCCGCCCGCCTGAATAACGGAATAATACGTCTTACCGGGCATGTAATCTTTTTCCCGGCCATCCAGTGAAAATCTGATGGTATTGTTTTCAAATTCCGGTGACAGCAGGGGCAGTTTATCCAGAGAGCCTGTGGCATAGCTACCGTAAAACGTTTTCGGGTCGTAGCGGTATACCAGATATTCATTCTCTGTCCCCGTCTGCCAGCTCTGATTGCTTAACTCTCTGCCCGAAAGTGCGATATCCCCATTCGCCAGGATAAATGACGCCCGGTTTTCCAGTCGTTCAGCCTCAGCAGAAAGATTACGCCCTGACGCAATGCGGCCTGCCGGATTATCAGCACCGGTTACTGTTGTGATGTTCTGGCTGCTGAGAAAGCGCTGTGTGGCACTGTCAGCAAACGGCGCGTAATAATAAAGCGTATCCATTGTGATATTGCATGCCCCGTGCCCGTTGCAGGGCGTACCGTGCTGATTTTCAACTTCACGGGTGAAATAGCCATAGCTGCCGTCAGGAAGAAGGGAAAGGGGAATATCAACCAGAGCATTTCCCATTCCCTGAATGGATGAGGGGTTAGTCCGGGTTGTTGTTGTGGCAGAAAATCCCTCCCGCTGGTTCAGAAGATGCCCGGTCCTTACAACAATATCGCCCTGATGCGTCTCAATATTCCCGGAGGTATTGATAATCTCTGTGTTTGCACCGCCGGAAGCATCCTTCTGTATCCACAGACTGTTGCCGGCCAGGATATCACCATGCTGGTTGTGCAGACGGTCTGTAAACAGCTTCAGGTTATTCCCCGCATAAATCAGCGCACTGTTCAGCAGGGTACCGGCCACATTCATTGTCAGACTGCCTGCCGTGCCGGTAAAACCACTGATGGTGATATCACTCCGGCTGTTCAGACTCACATCGCCACCGGCCTGAAGTGAACCCGGTGCGTTAAGGAAAAGACGCTGTGCGCTGAAAACACTGTTGCCTTTACCGGCAGTCAGCGTTCCATTGTTGGTGAATGCCTCTCCGGCACCGAGCACCATGGCATCACCCTGCATCACACCGCCGTTGGTGATGGCATTTTGCGACGTGACGGAAAGGGTTTTCCCTGCGGCCAGGGTACCATGATTCGTGAGGGCAGCAATCAGTTTCAGTGTGACATCACCGGTGGCCACCACCTGGCCCTGACCACTGAAGTCCTGAGCGTCAAGCAGCAGGTTGCCTGCACTGTACAGCCGCCCTGTACCATTTTGCAGCAGTGAACTGCCCTTGACGCCAAGCCCGGCGGTTCCCAGCAGGGTACCGCTGTTGCTGAATGTGTGGTAATTCACCAGCAGGTCCGCACCCTGAAGCGTACCGGTATTATTCAGCGTGGTTCCTTTAACGTCGGCACTGCCGGTGACAAGTACGCGTCCGCCGTTGACAGTATTCACCACATCCAGCAGCAGGGTGGCAGCCTGTACCAGTCCGCTGCCGGTGTTCGCCAGCACCTGCGCCGTCAGCGTGAGGTTACTGCCGGAGAGGATTTTGCCGTCGTTCTGCAGACGGTCAGTGGCGTTCAGGGAAACCCCGCCACCACCCTGTATCGTGCCCTGGTTACTCAGGGTCGCAGTACTGACATTCAGTGCATTCCGGCTCATCAGAACACCACCGGAACGGTTGTTCACGCCACCGGCGGCGGCCAGCATCAGCGTTTCGCCCTGCAGATGCCCGCCGTTTGTGAGTTGTCCTGCCGTGATGGTGGTGGCATTTCCCTGTAATTGCCCGTCGTTTGTGACACTGTCTGCCTTCAGCGTCAGCACACCTGCACTGAGCAGTTTTCCGTTCGCCTGATTGTTCAGCGTCTGATTCACCGTGAGCGTGAGAGCATCCACACCGGTGATGTCACCCGCACTGGTCAGTGAGTTCGCCTTCAGGGTCAGATTTTTTGCAATCCATTGTCCGCTGTTGCTTAAATTCAGTGCACTGAGCGCCATTTCACCGTTCGAGGTGACTTTGCTGCCTGCTGTGCTGACAAGCTCACCCGTCAGACGTGCAGTCAGGCTGTCAGCCGCCTGGATCGCCCCGCTGTTTGCCAGACTGTCTGCGGTGATCAGCACCCGTTTGCCCTGCCAGTGTCCGGAACTGGTAATACTGCCTGCGGTGATTGTCAGATCGCCGCTGGTCAGCAGTGAGCCTCCGTTATTCATCAGCGCAGGTTGAGGGGATGCCATACGGGCGGCAAGCGTCAGCGCGGCGATCCCGGTGAGCGTGCCACTGTTGGTGACACTGTTCTGGCGAATCGTGACATGGTTACCCTGGACAGTGCCGCTGTTATCCAGTGAGTTTCCATCAAGGGAGAGCGTGCCGGCCGAAAGCAGACTGCCCCGGTTGTCCGTGGTGGCTGCGTTCAGCGTGGTGTCACCCTGGCTCATGATATCGCCGGTACTGGTCAACTGACCGGTTGCCGAAGCAGTAAGGTTACCAGTTGCCAGCACGGAGCCACTGTTCGCCCAGTTGTCCGCCTGCACGGTGAGATTCTGTCCCTGCGTGGTCCCTGCGGTATGCAGTGTTTTACCCCGGAGGGTGAGGTCGCCCGCCGTCAGCCAGCGCCCGTTACTACCCTGTGAGAGGGTGTCGCCAGCAAGCGCCAGTGCACCGGCGCCCTGCAACAGGCCGTCACCATCCAGCGTGGTCGCCCTGACGCTCAGCGTGTCAGCGATGATTTTTCCCGGATTGCTGAGGGAAGCCGCGTTTAACATTAAACCGTTATCACCGGTGATAAGCCCGCTGTTGCGGATGTCCGGTATATCCAGCGTCAGGTCTGCAGCACTGTACAGCGTGCCGTTCTGCTGATTATCAAGCCTCTGTGTGTTAACGGTGAGTGAGGCCTCCCCCTGCAACAGACCGCTGTTGGTCAGGGTCTGTGACTGTGTATTCAGGGCGGAACCAACAAGTACGCCGCTACTGGTCAGTTCCGGCGCACTGAGGCTGAGCGACGGGGCACTGCTTTTCCCGCTGTGGGTGAGCTTTTCACTGGCGTTCACCACCATGGTCTGTTGTGCTGCCTGCGTACCTGCAAGACGTGCATCTCTGGCGTTGATGCTGAGATTTTTGCCGCTCTGAAGTTGTGCGCCCGCTGCGGTACTCAGTCTGTCTGCCTGAACCCGGAGGGTGTCACCGGCACTGGTTTCCCCGTCCAGCGCCACTGTTGTCACATTCAGCGTCATCGCAGCATCGCTGTGGGTGACCGATTTTTTACCGGAGCTCAGCGTCTGCGCACTGACTGTCAGCCCTTTGCCGCCGGACAGCACACCGTTCTGTGTCACATCCTGCGCCTTCAGCACCAGTGCATCATCGCTCACCAGCGAACCTGTACTGGTCAGTTTCCCACTGGCCGTGATATCCACTTTGCCCTTCGCGCCAGTGCGGCCGCTCTGGGTAAAGTCGCGGGTATTCACGGTCAGGGGACCGCCACTGAGCAGGGAGCCACTGTTGCTGAGCGTTGTACTGCCGAGCGTCAGGGAAGCCCCCTGAACAGCACCACTGTTATTCAGCGTGCCGGCATCGAGTCCCGCATGACCTTTCGCCAGCAATATTCCGTCCTGTGTCAGCGTGGTGGCGCTGGCCGTGAGATTCTGCCCGGCGGTTATCTGTCCCTGTGTTGTCAGCGTGTCACTGGCGACAGTCACAATATCGCGGGCCGCGTTAATCTGGCTGGCGGTATCCTGTGTGATGTTTTTCGCGGCAAGCGTTACATCCCGGCCGGCAGTCAGTTTTTCATTCTGTTGAGTGATTCTGCCGCCGGCGGTCAGGCTGAGGTTCTTGTCGCTGTTAAGCGTTCCATTGCTGAGAACGATATCGCTCCGGCTGCTGACGCTCAGGTTACCTCCCGCTTTATGGTCGCCGGTTAAGGTGACGCCCTGACCTTTTGCAGTGACGGCCCCCGTGGCGAGACTGTTGTTGACAGTCAGTCTGCCGCTGGCATCCAGGGTGATATCGCCATCGCGGGCATAAAGGTTACCAAGATTAACCCCGACACCACTTTCAGTGGAGGTCAGATGAATACGCCTGGCGTACATTCCACCGAGAGCGCCGGTATCAACGGCAACTTTCGGCACATTACCTTCGCCCTTCAGGGCACTGACGCGACCATCTGCAGTTATCCGGTTAGCGCCTGCAGTGACAGTTAAATCCTTCGCATGAAGCGCGGCATTCACTTCCGTTGCACGGGCAATAATGGATACGGCATCGCTCCGGGTGCCGTCCAGGCCCGCGCCATTGATGGTGATACTGCCTTCAGTCACCTCCAGCGCCTGCAGGCTGCCGTCGGCATTCATCACAGGTCTGCCTGTGGTGAGCGTCGCGTGCGGCGTGTTGATAAAACCACAGCCGTCACAGGTGATACCATACGGGTTGGCAACCATCACATTCGCCGCTTTGCCGGCCACTTCCGTATAGCCCTGCAGCAGTGAACGGTTACCGCCGGTCACTTCGTTGATGATACCCTTCGCTTCCCCGCCCGCTTTCAGGTTCGGGTTATTCTGTATCAGTCCACCAAGCTGCGTCGGATTAAGCTTACCGGTGGCATTATTGAGAATCAGCCCTTCCTTCCCGACGTTGTAATCCGTAAACCGGTTATGCGAAATCCCGGCCCCGTTCGGCGTGGCAATGTTCACGACCGGCACACCATTTGCCGCTTTATCCATTCCGGCCCCGTTTTGTGGGGTGATGACGGCCCCCACAGCCGGTAACAACGGCTGCCCGGCGATAATCGTACTGATAAGGTAACTCAGCAGGCGGTAAGTGAAGCGAACGGGAGGCTGATGCATGGTAATAATCCCTTAAAACGCGACGGCAACGCGCCAGTAAACCGTGAGATAGTCAGGGGCAAGCCAGTCCGGGTAAACCAGAGGCAGTCCGGCGGTGAACGAACCGGAAACATGACCACTGGTGGTGCTGAGCCCGGCAGCACCACCCCACAGCGTGCCGGACGAGTACGGGTCATCGCTGTCAGAGTGCAGCCAGCCGCCGTCCAGTGCAGCCACTGCACGGACAGTTCCCACATATGGCAGGGAGAACAGAGACCAGGACAGCTCATTTCGCAGATAACCGCCGTTATTACCGGAGATATACTGCTCCTTAAAGCCACGCACTGAACTCTCACCCCCGAGGCTCAGTTGTTCCACACCATGAAGACGGTCCGGTGACCACTGGGCATAAGCGCTGGTCAGCCACCACACCCTGTCCGTGACGGGGCGCTGAAAACTGGCACTCACCGACCATTTCCGGAACTGATTTACGGGCAGGTCTCCCCTTTTCCCGTGGTCGCTTTCTGCGCCGAACCAGGGCATCCCCCGTGTGAATACCGGATTCAGTGTTCCGACACCCCCCAGAAACTTGTGTGTGTGATTCAGCCCGACAGAAAATGAAGTGAGTTTACGGCTGCTGCCCTGAAGCAGAACATCATCCAGATAATTGTGAATAATGCGGTGCTGCAGACCTCCGGTCAGTGCTGTCTTCATGTCCCCGTTACGGAACAGGACATGCGACAGTCCCAGCCGGTGAGTCTGCAGGTCTCCCGTGGAACGCCACCGCCAGCCCCGGTTATCAATGGTGCTGAGGTAGTCACTCCATGAATACGTGTAATCCACCAGGGTATAGCCATACGGCAGACTGACACCGGCGGCAAAATTCCTCGCATCATGTGACACCGAAAAGTCACTGCTCCGTCCCCCGCTGACAAACCAGTTGTCAGCCAGCCCCAGAGGATTATTAAAGGAAAGGACACCATTTAACTGCCCCGTACCGGTATTCTTCTGTCCGCTGTTGTCGATGCCCACGCTCCCTGTGACAGGCCATTCCGGCGATGCCGTCAGTGTCACCACCGACCATCCCTCACGGTCACCAGGCGATATTCCAATCTGTACCGGCTCCGTACGCAGACGGTTAATCTGCTCCATCCCCTGCTCAATATCCCGCAGGTTCAGAACCTCCCCCTCCATTCCCGAAAAAACCATCTTCAGGGTGCGGGCAGGAAGGTCAGCGCCTTCCGCCCGGATTTGCTGCAGCCTGCCTTCCATGACCGTTATGTGCAGTACGCCCCCTGAAAGGTCCTGCTCTGTCAGAAAGGCCCGGCTGGTGATATATCCCCGGCGTATATAGCCGTCCGTCACGGCATCCGTGACCGCGGTCAGCCCCGTGATATTCAGACACTGATTCACCCACGGTGCCACCAGTCTGTCGGTTTCTGCAGACGTCAGTCGGGTGGCCCCACTGACAACAATGCGTGACACCGTAAAGCAGGGACCTTCAGTACCGGCAGACGTTTCCGGAGACGGCGTGATGGTCAGCGGCGCACTGCGCTCCAGCGCATCACGCTGACGCTGGTTTTCATCCAGCAACTGCTGCTGTTGCTGCTGAATTGCACTGCGGTCACCCGGAGACAGCATGGCTGCCGGAGACGAAAATGCGGGGATAAAAAAACCAGAAAAAACGGAGAGGGAGAGATAGCATATCCACGGAGAGCCGCGCCGGAACATATCACAACAGGGGACAGACAACGCACGGGATAAAAGAGACGTTTTCGTCAGAATGTTTTTCTGCCGGTGCTGCATGTTCTCCCCGTATTCTGGCCTGTGTGATGCCAGTGTAAATTCATGTCAAAAAGTGTCAGCGAGAAAATTTACACCTGAAAAAGTCTGTCGTGAAACTGTTTTATGGAGAAACATCAGGAAGAGTGTCAGAAATGTGATCGGCATTGTGGTTTTACGGAAGAGCATAAGGCAAAAAACGGCGGGAAATTCATTGACATTCACGGAGGATAAACAGCACCATTTTGTTATCCAGCAGGAAAACCGTAATCCTCCCTTTGCATCCGGACAAGGTTCGCACTGGCAACATAACCTGAAATGGCACTAATGGCCAGAGCTTACTAATACATAATCCCTACAGGATGTAGCCACCAGTTTTGTTCATCCGGTATTCTGATTTGGTAACATGCTCCAGAAAGGAAGAAATATGTACTGCAATGAATTAAAAGAATTTGCGCAAGAGCAGGAACAAAAACTTATCAGTGCGCTTGCTGATACCAGAGAGCACCCATCCCCCGATGGTGAAACAAGAAGCCGGGATAATTATCAACGGGATTACGCGCGTATTCTGTATTCATCATCATTTCGCAGGCTGCAGGGAAAGATGCAACTTTTTGAAATTGATCCTGAAAAATTCAACAGAAACAGATTAACGCACAGTCTTGAGGTTGCTCAGATCGCCCGAAGTATCGCGTTAGACCTCAAACTGGTTAACCCGATGGTGGTTGAACTGGCAGCGCTGGCGCATGACATCGGAAATCCTCCTTTCGGTCATTCCGGTGAAAAACTGCTTAATGAACTGTCTGAAGAAATCGGCGGCTATGAAGGTAATGCACAGGCGCTACGTATCCTGAGAAAACTGGAGAAGAAATTTTCATACTGCAACGGATTAAATCTGACTCACCGTAGTTTACTTTCGGTTGTTAAGTATCCCGCCCCTCGCACTGCAACTACTGCCGGCAAGTTCATTTATGATGATGACTTTGATTTTTATACTAACCTGCTTGCTGAAAATCAGCTCGATCTGAATCCCGGAGAGAAAACGATTGATGCGCAGATAATGGATCTCGCGGATGAGATTGCCTACGCCGCGCATGACCTGGAAGATGCCCTTAGCAGGAACATGGTCACGATTGAAGATATTGAATATGAGTTTCAGATTTCTGACGAATTCCGGGGAGCGAGGGAACAGTTCAGGGAAATCGTTACTCAGTCGAGAAACACCGCTTTTCAGGCCAACTTACTGAAAACCTCAGAAGAATTTGCCATCATATTCCGCAAGGAGTTAACTTCAAATATTGTCAATCGCCTCGTTGCAGATATTTCTGTAGTAACGAACCTGAATGGTTTTCAGGAGCTGGGATTCGGGAAACTGAATGCGTTATCCGAAGGGCTCAAAAAACTTCTCTTTAAAGTCATCATGCGAAAACGTAATATCCTCACCTATGAGTTCAGGGGAAATAAAATAATCAGGGATTTATATGACTTTTACAATGAAGAAGAGAATTATAAATTTCTGCCTCCTGAACTTAAATTCACCTTACCCCAACCAGATTCCTGTATATTTGAAATCAGCAAAAAACGAGCAGTGGTTGACTATATTTCAGGTATGATGGATACATTTGCAGTCAAGGAATGGGAAACTCACTGTCTGAAGTAACACTGTCGATTACCAGAGGCGCATATTTTCCCGTTATGGTTATTGCGCCTTTATTCTGTTTCGGTGACAGGTTATTTTTAAATATTCTGGAAATGCGTTGATGGGCAAGAACAATCACCCTGAAAATAAATACAGAAAATGGTTTTCCACAGCAATAACATATCTTATTACAGGTGGTTTGTGCTGGTATATGTTGTGGGCATCCGCCATATCTCATTATACTGTTTTACAAAATACGGCACCTGAATGGACAACATATTTTTGCACCGGTATAACCACCGGTTCTCTTTCTTTTATTTATGCATTTTATATCCGCACCTTTAACAGAACATTAAAGTATTTATTAAATGCATTCACGGGGGGATTTTGTCTTGGATTTATACTGAGTCTGAACTGTTACGATGTCTGTGTTTATCTTTTTCCGGATAAGGTTATTAGCTATGAATCTGAATATGATGTTGTTTTTCCGGGACCATCAAGAGGAAAGTATGGACATTGTGAAGCGGGACTCTGGTTGAAAGATCAAAACACTTCCAGATGGATACAACTTTGTACAAATAAAGAGTTCCTGCGCAGTCACCATAAGCAGGGGATGACAGGTGTATGGGTAACAGCTCGTGTTAATAAAATTGGGTCGTATATCGTGAAATATGAATTTATCTATATGTAGGTAAAAACTGACATGTTTACCATGGATTAGTTGCTATATTTTGCGCATACAGGAGTAATCAATTACTGGCTATACTAAAAATACAGAGAAAAGCTATCCCGGGATAAAGATTACCAACTCACAGAGACAAGCCTTGCCTTATAAACAGATAAATATCATCAACACAGATTCAGAAGCTGAAGCAGTAAGCCATGGTTAACTGCCTGCTGCCAGTACAGATAAAACAATCAGTCTCGCTGACTGGCTCTTATCACTATCGTTATTTTATAACTCTACAGTATAACTCATTTATCTTTATTGCCATATATTAGCATGAAGTCAGGCATTTTCATTCCCTGCCGATAATATATCAACTCCGGAGAAGTGCTTACTATATATTCCTTGATATTAATACAGATCAAAATATATATTGCTGTTATTCATAATCAGGACCAGATGATACTTCCTGAGATATAAGAAAATCATCAAGAGAACCTCCGGCTTTTATAGCCTCTGCTATGGCCTTAGGCCGACGTCCTTGCCCATTCCAGTACATTCTTTTACCGTTATCGGTATACTCGTATTTATGCCCTCCTGACACACTTTTTCTGCCTGTCTGTGATTTTTTGCCAAATTCACGATAAAAATCTTCCAGAGAGATACCATGTTCATCCATGAGTGATTTGATAGCTTTCATATTTTCCTTTCGCTCATTACGTTGCTGAATAGCTATGTCAAAGTTTTCGTTAACCTTATTTAAATCTTCATCAGACATTTCTGTGACCAGTTTTTTAACAAAGTCAATACTCAGAAGTAATGCCCGGAAAGTATTGAACTCTTCATTTTCAACAGAAATTTTCTTCTTACTCATTTATTAACACTCAGCTTTTCATTCATTTATGGCAAATCCTATCAGGTGATTTGCCATAAAAATAATATATGTATCACATTTTGCGACACTTAATCGTCACTTCCTTTCCTTCGGAAAGGCCATCGCAGAAAGTAAGAGAACGTTCTTTGTATTTGATACTTAGCGAAATTGCGCCGGTCACTACTTGTCTGAGTCCATTCACTTTCGTTAATGTTAATGAGAAAAACCCGCAGTATGATGCGTAATTTCATCAAACTGATGAAATTCGGTAGCAATCATATATCTGGTGTAGCCTGCATATTCGCAGGAACACGAATATCGATTATACTAATGGACTAACAATCTCCAGCCTCTTCAAGAAGATGTTATAAATACACACAGATACTGATTCTCATCCCTTTCAGGCCTGGAACACTATTTCTGCTTTTTAGCATCATCTGGTAGCGATACTTTCCAGGTATGTCGCCCCATTTTTTTAAGAATTGTGCAAGTAAAAAACTTTTTACCTCTCCGGGAACTGTCGTATTTGCTGATATTGTTCGTTTGTCTAAAGAACCTGCTGGTCTTGTCATTAATATTACCTGCTGATTGCTTCACGCCCGGGCTCCTCGCACTGCGCGCGGGTTATTGTTTCGTTTTCAGCCCCGGGGTCGCCAAGGCTCTGGATGGGGTACTACTTCCATTGACAGCATGAGGTAACAATACTGATGGTAACGCTGACCATTAGCCGTAAACCACAGGGCATTTTCAGTAAATCACCGGCAACGCCGCTGCAGGATAAAATGAACACTGCACACAACGTGAAGGCCAGGGAACGGATACCACAGTTGAACGATAAACAGAGCCCTGCTCTGCTGAAAAAACACCGTGGCGGCATATGACAAAACGCCAGCGTAAAAACCGTAAGCGTATTAATCGTCTTGTGGAACACTGGCCTGAGTTATTCAACCGGGAAAAACCCCAACCGCTTAAAGTTGAGATACCTGACGACCTGATACAGGATATCGCCATCAGAGAACTGGCGTTTGGCGCAGGTGCATTACGCGCGGCAGTAGCGTCTTATGTGCAGTCTCCGCGCTATTACCGTGCGTTAATGGCTGGCGGCGCCCGTTACGACCTGAAGGGGCAGCCGTGCGGGGAAGTGACTCCACAGGAACAGAAAGAGGCAGAGACCCGGCTAATGGTGCTGAATGACCGACAAAAAGCCAGAAAACCTCGTTGACTACACAACTGCGCTGATTCACTGAGCTGTAATCAATGTACAGCGCTGTACCGGACGATGGGTAATGGCGGTCACAACCGGTAACCCCAGAGACAATGCGACGGTTTTTAACGCTACATACTGACCGGATGTATCACCCCGGGCAACCCGAAAACACCTTTCAACCTGGCATTGTCCGCCAGCGCTTATCACCTTCCAGGTCTGTTGCAATAAATCCACCCGTTGCGAACATTCTTCATCAACCGTGGCACTGGCCCGCGGATGGCAAATGCTCGTCTGGCTGAGCAGCAACAGGCATCGTATTGTTGCTCCTCCATGTTGTTCCCGCAACCAGCGTAATACCACCGGCGAGGATGGACAGGCAGTGTGATTACGCTCAGTAATACGTTCGTGCACCTGTCGGTAAAAGGAAGTACAGAATGCATGAATCTGTTGCCCGTTGATATTTCCTTCTGCCGAATGGAGTGTGAAGTAAAATGCCAGCAAATGCGGCCAGTGGTCCACCGCCTGCTGAATAAAACGCCGGATGTCTCCCGGCTCTGAAAGTAATGCTTCGGTTATTTGCACGAAATGTTCCTTTTCAAACCCTGTTGAATTTTGTTAAGCCGGTGCAGACACACGGGAAGGTGCGCATCAACACCGGTGTAATGCCAGTTATAAACAATGTGAATGGAATGACGAATCAGTCAGGAAAGAGCTACAATCTGCTGGCTGACCGGAGAGGGTCAGCAGGAAGATGAACGGTAATGTCGCCAGCACCAGGAACAGGGCTGATTTCCGCAATACCAGCGCCGACATTGCAACACGTTTTATGCTGCTGCTCCTCGTGATTCCTCAATTCGCTGCTGCATCCACTGCTCCACTTCACTTTTGTACCAACGGCTGCTGCGGCCCAGCTTGATGGGTTTCGGGAAATGGCCTTCACTGATCAGCTTGTAAAACCATTTATCTGTCATACCGGTGAAACTGGTGATGTAGTTCATGTCGATCAGGGGATCGTCGGCACGCAGCAACACGCAGTCGTGGCCTGTCATTGAGGTCAACATGGTCAGAATATCCTCTGTGAGATTTATGAAGGTTGTGCGAATGCGGGGAAAGATGCTGAGCCGTATTCTCAGAACGGTCCTGCAGATCCGGGATAGCCGGGATTACCGGCGAGGCAACGGGCTTCCGGATCGCACACTCCACGGCGATCGCGGGCGAAATCACTGAACGCCCAGATCAAGTCTTTAAGGATGTCTTCGCAGTCCGGTGAACGACTGTCCAGCACCACATCCCGGGTTATCTGTTTCTGGTACGGTGCCGCTTCCCCCGGTGACGCGAAGCCCAGTACGTTGCTCCAGGCATCCAGAATCAGCCGGTCCAGTTCAGGGCCGTCGAAATACTCCTGTCTGACACACAGCACCACGTGGTATTCCGGCTTTTCAGGATGACGGGTCAGGAGCCAGCAAAGGTCGCGTCCGGGTTTCGCATTCATCAGCGCACCGACGGTTTCGATAAAGTCCATACCGAACCAGGTCTTTCTGCTGCTGAAGGTACTGTCATATTCACATGGCAGACGAAGCAGGATCCGCCGTACCCGGGAGCAGGACTGTTCACGCAGCGCACGGTTGAGAACACCGATGATTTTGTTCTGATAAGACGGCCAGAAGGGCGCCAGGCTATAGTCGAAATGAGGGATACCATTCATAAGATATGCTCCATATGGAAACGCACGACGCATCCCCGCCAGCGAAAGACGAGCGTATGGTGAAACTGAAGGCGTCGTGTACTGAGGTTGTTGATGTGATAACCGTGGAACCGGGGATGGCAAATGTCGTATACCAGGACAGTCAGGAGACCAGACAGGTGTAAAATTCCTGAAGTGGGTTTAAGGTGAATGATCTCCGTTGACTTCGGTTCACATCATTAATCAAGGCGGTAGATTTTTACCGACGGAGTGTTTCCAGGAGCGGAGGCTCAGGCCTTAAGCTTCAGATGTGAGGCTTACGAGGACGCCCTGCAGCAGGACGTTCAGGAACTTCATTGCAGCCGTAGGCACACAACCCGTCTTTTTGCTCTTCTTTCGCCAGATAATGCAGGGCACCGCGAATATTATCGATGCTCTGGGGATCATTGTGGCGCACAGGAATGTTGATGTTGTATGTATAATGCGGCTGATATGTACAGCAGTGTGCCGAACCGCTGTTATGCGTAATAGACCGCCAGCATTCCGTAATCCGCTCCGCAAAGGGATATATTTTTTTAACCCTCTGACGATCGAGCCAGAAGACCACATGCGCATGAAAACCATGATCAACCGTCCATTCAATCACCCAGAAGAAGCCAACGATATTTTCAAATTGTTCCACCTGCTCCAGCAGCATACGCAACTGCAATTCAAGCCAGCGATGATCAGGTTGTAAGAAATCAGACGTATCTTTCCTGTAGAAGAAATCCATCCGTAAAGCTCGCAGGCAGGAATAACGTGCCAGCATTTGATTGATGTGATTGTCAAGTAAAGCGGTAAAAAACCAGTTTGGTGTGTAAGATTTAGGCATGTTGATGACTCCTGAAAGTTAATGATGTTTTAAGCTCTGTAAGCGAATTAATGCTTTCGCTCATAATCAGATCTAAAACGGTAATAACTTACAGATGGTATTTATCAGGCATGCTGTAGCAGAATGGATACGACGAGTTATTAACGATACGCAGCATTATGCAGAAAGAAATGGATTATCTGATGATATTAGCTAAAGAGATGAGATAAACGAGGTGCGAATAAAAGACAGAATCAATAAACATCACAAAATACTGCAAAACACGCGATAAAAACCCACGACCGAAAGTTCAAAAAACATATTACGACCAATAACATCATAAGCTACAAACTTGCTCTCAGTGGTTCTAAAAAAACGTGTACAAGGCCAACACGATAAACTTACACGCACTCATTTAATCTGTTAAAAACAACTCATGTTCAAGATATGAACGTTAACGGGTACACGTTACCAGAATGAAACATACCATGGATGGATAATATTCATTTTGTTTAACATACAAGATAATCAGGAACAAACAAACATAATCAGAAATTCACTCTGTTGATTCTGTTGTTTATTCAGTTCTGTTAATCGTTACAGAATCATGGATACCTTATCAAAGAGTAAGCATTCGGTTAATCAGTGATAACAGAATTATTGTTTCCAACCAGAATAGTTAAAACACTTCAGATAAACAATCATCGTTAAGTCAATACAGCTCATGATGGATAAGATTAAAATCAATTGCTGTTTCAGTGAAGACTGATAACAGATGGATATCAGCAATAGCGTAGTAGAGAATAACTTATCCGAACATCATATGAGTTACAGTAATTATGATTAAATGAAAGGGAAGTGGATATTGTGATAATGGTTATAAAAAAGATTAGAGAAGGACATGAGTGAGCAAAGAGTATATAAAGAGTAAATATAATTATAGTAATAAACCTAAATTAAAACCATCCATGTTCGATGTATAAAAATAATTTTAGAAAATGAATCTGTTTGAAAACTCTTTCTCAGAAATTAACCGATCAGATACTCAACGGACTCAATAAATTGGCTGAGTCAGGTGTGTGATTCATAGACATCGTTTCACTATAATACCTCACTATGAACAGGGAAATTCAGCAGCGGCTACAGTGGGTAAAACTCTATGAAACGTCCGGTGATGCGGGATTTGTATGCCGTCGCTGTGGCATTTCTCGGCCCACATTGCGTAAATGGTGGCGCAGATATCTGGCTCAGGGCATCGCTGGTCTGGAAAGCCACAGCCGTCGCCCCAAGCGTTCACCATCAACGAAAACCGGCACTTGCGAAGTCGCTCTGATTCTGGAGTTACGTTCTCAGCGAAATCTGGGGGCAAGACGTATTCAAAGCGAGTTAAAACGACTTCATTCAATCTCACTGGCAATAGCAACAATCCACAAAGTCCTTTGCCAGAATCAGGTTAAACCTGTTGTTAAATTTCGGCGTAAAGCTGATTTCATTCGCTACGAACGCCCTGTTCCCGGTGATCGGGTTCAGATGGATACCTGTAAAATTGGCCCCGGCTTATATCAGTACACATCTATTGATGATTGCACTCGCTACAGAGTCCTGAGGCTCTACTCTCGTCGCACGGCGGCAAACACACTGGATTTTATTGATTGTGTTATTGAAGAAATGCCTTTCCCGATACAGCGCTTTCAGACAGACCGGGGAAGAGAATTTTTTGCCGTTAAAGTGCAGGAAAGATTAAAAGAATATGGCATCAAGTTTCGTCCAAATAAGCCAGCGTCGCCTCATCTTAACGGAAAGGTTGAACGTTCCCAAAAGACAGACAAAGCTGAGTTTTACGCTACCGTAGATCTTTCTGCTGATGACCTGAAGGAACTGCTGGCAGAATGGCAGCATTACTATAACTGGGAACGTCCTCATAGCGCTCACAACGGTAAAACTCCGATGGAACGCTACTTTGAACTTTCTGAGAAAACACCATACTCTGATGCCGTTCATGCAAACTATCAGCCCAATGAAGAGCATATACAAGAACAGAATTACAAGCTTGAACTTGGACTGAGAAAATTGAAACGATGTCTATGAATCACACAAGTCAGGTTACCTCATCCACACTCTATTTGTTTCTAGAAGTATCTACCATTTTGTTCATCTACCGGAACACATCAATTTAGTGACTCAATAGTATCGGTTATGTAGATATTTATCGTTGCTACCAATGCCTAGATTATTGTTCTCCAAGTATTTTCTTGACTTACAGGCTAATTTTGAAACAAATGTCATGCTATTTTAGGAAGAGATCCTATGCAAAAGTCTGCTATGAGCGAAGAGCGGACATTGATGCCCCCACAGGCTTTGAAAATATTCAATATAATCACTCCTTGAGTATAAGTTATGTAGCGGAGGAATACATCCGCTACTTTTTAATGTTATGACAGTAATTAATATTTGAATCTTTTGTTTGGTATGATTTTCAGTTTTTTTGCTAAAGCCGTTAACTTTCTTAAGCGCCATTTAAGGGTGGACTCAGTTAATCCTTCCCCTGCAATACCTTTAAAAATTTCATAACAAGGCTGACCAGCGTGTATTGCTTTCCAGAAATCCTCATAGCCGTCATCAAGTATTTGAGCTGTAAGTGCCTCATTAAGCTCTTCAATATTAGATACTGCTAAGTGCCCATCGACTAAAACACCAGCATTATTTAAATCAGATTTTGCTTTAAGCGCTTCTTTTCCAGTAGGCTCTTTACCATTCAGTATCAAGCTGGTAACTTCAATCATTTTAGCGTGAGATGTTACAGGGAAGAAAAGCCCTTTATTTCCTGCCCTTAAGCCCGAAATTTTCTTAAGATTTCCTAACTCAGCTGTTGCATCATTATGCGACACATCTGAGGCAATAATGCGACCTTCCCCATCAATTTCTATAATTTTTAGGGCAAGTAACCATGACTTTAAAATCGTAGAGTATAATCCCCATGTTTTCTCTGATGCCTCAATAAAAGGATAAGACTCAGAAAAATACGTGGGTATATCGCACTCGAAAACTTTTTCTCCAGAAAGAATTTTTTTAAGTAAAGTCTCGACGAGTTGATTGTCTAAAATTTTTCGGCGTAGATAACCAGCAAGGGTTCCTTGAGAATATATATCCCTAACATTGGTTGGAATTATCCATTCACCACTTTTAACTGCATCAAGCAAGTCTAAATTCCGCAATTCCTTAACGAGATTAAATGCGTAACCTTCCCTTACATTTAGATTTTCCGTTATTTTTGTAATTGTCAGCTTTCTCATTGTTATCAGTTTATGAAACTGGGATATAACAGAGCTTGGATACATTCTATAAATAACCAGCAGTCTAAATTCAGGAAGCTTTTGGTAGACAAGATATTCTTTGAAAACATCGTTATAAGTATCATAGGTAGAACCACTCAAGCGTACCAATCTGTAAGCTGTTAACTTATCGAGGACTTTTACAAGCATTGGGTCTTCGTCAAATTGGTATTGAAGCTCATTGAAATCTGCTGGTAGCTTAGCTGCAATCTTAACTAGATAATCTTTTTCAATCTCATCCAAACCTTCAAGCTCTTCTTCAAAAAGGTCGTTCAGTTTTAAGCCCGCACTGATTAAATCCCTCTGAGAGTCACCTTTTCGAGTGAGTTTTAAAACATGAGCTATCGTTCTCTTTAAAAGCCAAGGAAAACCCTGCGCAAATTCAATAATATAGGGTAGTATTTCTTTACTGAGAATATTAGAGTTATTTTCATTTATTTTTTCTAAAAGAAGTATTGATTCTTTGTTTTCAAAATCCGGAAGAGTAAAGCTTTTCGATAGCTGATTAATTCTATTAAGAGAAACTTTACTGTTGTCATAGGTTGTTAGCTGATCATTTTTACGCGCAAACACTATGTATACACCACCACGAAGCTTTGTTATTGAGTTCGCAATGTATTCATAGCAATCGAAAATGTCAGGATTCGAAAATGTAGATTCAAATTGGTCAACAAAGAAAACTGCCTTTTGGCCATTTAGTGAAAGTTGCAAGTCTTTCAGTTGTTCATCAAGTTCTATAAAATTAGTCGCAATAATGCTGCTTTGGGTAAACCTCTGAACAAGATAAAAAACATCATATATTGTTTTTACATCCCTTGAGTCATGTAATTCAGTAATAACCCCATCCATTGAGAGCTTGTTTTCTAAAAAGGATACAAGAGAGCTTTTTCCTACTCCAGAGCGACTTTTTATCTGAAGAACATGTGGTAGCTCATTATGTTTGATGTGAGAAAGAAGTTCACCTATGAATTCAGTCCTGCCAACGAACACAGTTGGCCCTGCAGGTAGCCTATAGTCAGCCCATTCAGTCCCAACAGTTAATCCTCGAACTATTTCACGCTTTACTTGAGGCATTTCGTCAACTATTTTTTTCTTGCTAGGCATAATGAAATCCAAACCAGCAAGTTCTGAAATCCCTATTTTTAAATCTTCCAAAAATCTTTCATCATCAATTTGGCTGCCACTTTTATTGAATACCATAAAATTTGATGGCGTTCCTGAGTTTACCTCTTTTAAAATAAATAACTTATACAACCCCGTATCAGTCTTGAGAATGTTTGGGGCCACAAGGTCATAACCTTTAATTTCCTTATGTAGAGATGCTTCAGTCGGCAAATGCAAAGTCGCAGTTATTTGGTTATAAAGTTCCTTTCCTACCTTTGTCGTTAACCCCATATTTTCGACAGTTCGAAAATAATCTTCCGCCTCCGGTGTTAATGGTGATAATGACAGAAATAATCCATGCACCTTTTTTTCCAGAAGACCTAGCGGCAAAAGCTTTCCAACGAACGCAGCAACTGTTTGTCCACTCATGCTTTTGCTGTGTGCTTTAGCTTCGCCAATAATCTTTTGGCCAGTTGCTCTAGAGAATCCTTCAATGTCGTACTCTAAACTAGATTCTTTTTTCCTTAACTCAATGTCGTATCCAGAGCCTTCCAAGTATTCTTTTAACAACTCTTCAAAAAGTAACCCCTTGTAATAACTGGTGTTTTTTTCAGTTTGTTCAGAGTGAAAAAATAAAAACATTAAACAACTCCATGTAACTATTATTGATGAGTTATAACGCTCATTAAATTGGTCAAACCGCACTTAAAACGTGGGTTCCCCATACTAGAAAATCTACTATAAAGAGGATTACATTGCACCTTTAAATTTTAGAGATTTATAAGTACGACTAATAATCTCGCACTGTATAATCGCAGGGTAACACATCTTTCAAGCGCCTAGGTGCTCAGATATAAGCCAGATATTAATATAGTGCTCACTATCTAGAATGACCGCTTCCGGCTGTGAGTTCAATCAGTGGATGCAACGCTATCCTTAATCAAGGGGGACGTTGCCATGAAACGAAGAACTCGGATTAACTACACGCCAGAGCAGAAGGCAATTATCTGGGACAGATATAAGCAAGGTGATTCTCTACATGATATCGCCAGAATGTTCGACAGATATCATTCTTCCATTATGCCCACTATCCACCAGACAGGCGGCTACCGTCCTCCCGTGCGAAAACGGTACCGATTAGCGCTTTCGCTTGATAAAAGAGAGGAGATATCCAGAGGAGTGGTAACAAAACTCAGTATCAGGGACATCGCCGCCAAATTATCAAAAGCGCCTTCAACGATTAGCCGCGAGGTCAGGAGGCACGGAGGTGCCAAACAATACCGTGCAGCAAAAGCCGATACTGCTGCATGGGAAAATGCTCTGAGACCAAAACCTTGCAAGCTAATTGAAAGCCCACATTGTGTAAAATCATTGCAGAGAAGATGCATCAGGACTAGTCGCCGGAACAGATCGCCGGCTGGCTGAAACGCTGTTATCCGGATAATCAGGAAATGCATGTGTCACACGAAACGATTTATAAAACGCTTTTTATACAAACCCGGGGTGCATTAAAAAAAGAACTGCAGCAATGCCTCAGAAGCGGAAGAACGGTTCGTAGATCCAGAACATCATCGCTTAAAGGAAAAGGGTTAGGGTCAATCCCAGATACGATACCAATAAGCGAAAGGCCACCTGAAGTTGCAGACAGAGCCATACCGTGTCACTGGGAAGGTGACCTGATCCAGGGCTCGAAAAACTCCTTTATCGTCACCCTCGTAGAACGCCATTCCCGCTTTGTTATGCTGGCAAACATCAGAGACAACAAGACCATAACGGTTATATCTGCACTCATCAGACAAGCCCGGGAATTACCTGTTGAGCTTTATAAAACACTAACATGGGACCGGGCGCTGAAATAACCAGCCATACCCGGTTTACTGTAGCGACAGATATTCAGATTTATTTCTGTGATCATCAATCTCCATGGCAACGCGGCTCAAATGAAAATACGAACAGATTGCTCAGACAATATTTTCCAAAAGGAACTGACTTATCGGTTCACAGCCAGCAAAGACTTAACAGTGTTGCCAGACAGCTCAACGAGAGGCCGAGAAAAACGCTAGACTACGAATCACCCGCAGAACGGTTCAATAAGTGTCTTGCGTCCATCAGTTGAACTCACAGCGAAAAGCAGAAGTTCAAAATTTTTCATAACGACTGATGAGAACAACTCCAATTATCAAGTTTACTGGTACCTCTGCCAAGCGTACTTAGAGGTCTATGTCTAAACCACCCGCCATGCAGGTGGTTGATTTACCTAATTAGGCCTTGCTTGAATCGCAGACTCTATAGCTTCTCGGAATTCCGGAGCATCACTTCTTAATCGATAATCATCAAGTGTATTGAATATTTCTAGAAGTTCTTTACGATAATACGGCGATGCCAAATTACCTTCGCCTCTAGTTGTGAAAATTAATAATGCGTCAGCGACGTCTTTTAATTTTTTATTCCTTTTCAATCTAATGTAACAAGACACAATTATACCAAGAATATCTTTCCTAGATTTCAAAGTGAGTTTTGAATTAGGCAAAACCAACTCCAGCATAGCACCAAGTAATTTGGTAGCCTCTTTTGAAATATAATGAAGATCGAAATTTTCTGTTTCTTTATTTTCTTGAAGGATGTCCTTTTCATCTATCCATTCGCATTGTTCTGCCCAATTTATAGCGATGCTAAATAAATGACAGAGAAGGAAGTGAAAAGGTGTTTCCCATTCGCCACTATATTCATTCGACTGCCTATTCATATTCTTTATGATTTTCTTTGCAAAATGTGTATAGTAATGCAGCCATAAATGATCCTGAAGCCCCTGATGAATACCTTCATGAACCATGATTTCAAACAGCGTGATCCCAGAGTAAATAGGACATTTATACTTCGAAACATCTGAATAAGAACCTAAAGATTTATTAAGTGTAGCAATAATTTTTTCATCTTCATCTAACCTCCAGTAGATATATTCACCGATGTCACGGTATATTGCTAAATCAGCCGCAAACTTAGCATTGGAAAAGAAAAAATGTAATATACGATTGTTTTTCGGGATCAACAAACGATGTCCTCGACTAACGTTAAGATTATTTTTAAGCTCAACATATAGACGACTGTTAGGTGAATCTAGTAATGCACTGATAAAATTAGAAGTAAAGTCAGAACGAACTATTGGTTCGATTTTGATTAACTCAAGGCAGAGGGATGGGTGCGCAAGTGCAAAGTGATTGGTAAGTTCAGGTGATGAAACAATATTTAATAATGCTTCATGTGCATATTCGGCAGCAGTCTCGCGATTAGAGATGCGGAGGTTGTTAGCTATCTTATCACAAAGTCGATTCTTTACCGGACTATCAATTATTGATATCAACTTTTCTAGTTAAGGTGCCAACAATTGTGCCAGATCATCGTATCGTTTAGTAAGGTGCAAATTTTCCACTAACTCTAGAAATATTCCTGTTCTTCCAACTGAAAGTTTAGGTTTTTTTAAGCGAAATAAAATGTAAATAGCAACTGCGAGTGATATCAGGTATACGGCACTTGAACTATCTAATCCCCATTTCCAGGGGCCAAAACTAAAATATAAGTCTAGTGATTTTAAAGCTGGTGCAAACACCAAATAATTGCTTAGTAAGAATGCAAAACCAACAATTGCCCAATCCCACCACGCCAGGCAGAACCTCAAACGTAGTCGAGCGTTTGGAGTAATAAGGGCCCATACGGCAGCAATAACGCCCAGTATGGTAAGTAGACTTGAAGTATCAATTTTGGTTGGCGGTGTCATAATTTCTCTTGTAATCATGGTTTGATGTACATCGGAATGGCTTAACATGATAAGGCTCTTTGTATTATAAATCAGAACATTATGCACACGGTTAACAATACCCTCAAAATGGCATTAAATGGACACTACTTGTCCACTAAGTTTTTTTAGTCGGCTTTTTCCGACTAACGTTTGGATCTCCTATTGAAATTACGCTCCTTACATGAGCAACACTGCAACTGCATGTTTATCATAGGGATTGTGCTAATCAAATTACTGAAGCTTAAGGTCCGCCCATGGCACTGAGCGGACTCCCTCCTAGATCTTAAGGTCTGCTGTGAGCGAAAAGCGGACCTTTTCACTGTACAATAAAAACCCTCCATTTGCTCAGCATATAGTGATACCGTCTGCCCCCAGAATACGCCTGCTTGTATTGATAGCTTCCAGAAGGTGAAGACGGCTTCGTAGAGATGAATGGCAAGTAATTCTGCTGCTTCCACAATGCCCTGTGACCGAAGCGCAGAAATTATTCCGTTATGATTGTCCTAGGCAGAGTTGATCTGAGAAATCAGAAGCCTACACATAATAAATATGAATATCTGACTGAAGTGGTTTACAAGATTTAGATGTCGCGCAGAGCTCCAGTGGCAATTGAAAAACTGATGATATGGTCTGTCAAAGTTTTTTGACAGTCCTATAGCCATTCCCTGTGCTTAATGTTTATACTGGTGATGTAGATTAACGGAGGTTCTCTATGAAACACACTCCATCCCCAAAACAGATCGTCCATACTTTGAATCAAGCACGTAAAGCAGGTAGCGTTCGGTTAACCGGTTCTAGGGATGAACGTAAGGCTCAGCTTCGTGCTCTTCGTGAGAAGGACTTAGCCGAAGAAGGGAGGTTTGTTGGGCACACAACCTGGTAATGCACCTAAGAAGATCTACTTCAGAAAAGTAGAACTCGCGAATAAATTTGCATCTTCAAGTGATACGTTCGGATTCGATGCAGAAGTACAAGAATCCTATGTTGATGATTTAGTTGATCTCCAAATCTTGATGGAAAATCAAGGTTACATTGAGATTTACGATCCTCAAATTCACGGTTACACTGCGCGTTATCCCTTGGCCAAAGATTCAAATTCCGTACCTGGCTCATCTCCTGACTACACCGGCCTATATCATGTGAGATTGCAGAGCAACGGTGATGTTGATCCGCTAGTAATTGTTACCTTCCATGGAATGATTGTCGATCAAGAGCACTATGAGAAAGCCGTGATAGAAACCATGATTACGCACGATGTCATGTTTGGCAGGAGGGGATGCAAGTATCCCTCTCGGGTTAAATCACAGCGTAGGTTCGTCCGCTCAACATTAGATAGCCCAGATTAACACAATCTTAAAGTAACAGCAGAGCCGTAAATGGCTCTGCTGTTACACCAACGTTTACTTTCCCTTAGAAGGCGAATTCTCGCGCTTCCCCCCCACTTTGTATTGCCGATTGAGCTAGGCCAGTTGCCGCCATTAACCAGTTGGCTTGAACTGCGACCCGCGTCAATTTCAAATGTGCCTTTCGTGATTCTGAGCTGCCATCAATATGTTTGGCTGTTTGATGTCCGTTCCTGGCACAAAGCAGACCATGAGAAGATAGACGCTATAACATTTGAGTCCTACCAATCGATCTGTTCATTGCCATGAATGGCAGTAAATGCAAATAACCAGAACAGCCAAGCGCTTTTCGACTTATGGTCGATGTTGCAATAAAGTGAGGTGTGAAAAGCAAGCGTGCGAACGGAAGTAGATGGCTATCCATTGCATTACTTCAGGACGACTTTTCAGAATACGAGCTAAGGGTGTCAACCACGCCCTTACCGTGGTATACACTCAGGCACCGGATGCAGTTTTACAGAGTTCACCTGCCATCCAGTAGACGCCCCGGCCCACGACTGCAACCATAATTACGTTGACCAGAACCGTCATGCTGCTTCGTCTCATATTTCACGAGATAACTGGCTCTGTTCCGGGCTTTCTGCATCGCTTCCACATCACCACGCTTGATCCAGAGAACAGCGGCTTCACCCGGCTTTTTGTCTGAAGCCTTCCTGGTTTCAGAACATCCACCCGACAAAGGCGTATCATCGGAAGAAGGGCGAGCATCAGATGATGTCGGTTTACGGAAAGGCGTCCGCCTGGAAAAATGAACCAGTCCATTACCCTGCCAAGGTTCAAGATGCAGAGCGCTACACCATGCCAGCTTGATCAGTGTCGCCAGCGAAGAAGGAACAGTGAAATCCCCTGGCGAGCACCAGGTATCTTTGTTGAGCAGTAATATCACGTGATAATGTTTCCTGCCTTTTTCCTTGCCAAACTCCCGACACCAGAAATAACGCAGGCTGGTTGCATGCACACGCTGATTGGCACATCTTTTTTTCCGCTGGTAAGCCTGAATTTTGGCTTTCAGGGATGCAAAAAAACGAGAAATCACCGCTGAATCCGGATCGGGATCCATGATGGTGACAGGCATATACTCAGGGAAACGTAAATCCACCCGGATTAACGAGACGGCACGGTGCTGCGCCAGGGCACTGTCGAGAAGGCTGTCAAAACGGGATAACCAGTAAGCATTGTGTATTGGTTGATTCATGATGAGAGATCTCCGTTGATTTGGATTGACTTCACATCATTAATCACCGCGGTAAAACTTTACGGCATCCGGCATTGAGCAATGCTACAACTCTCTGATTAAGAGTGATTGAAACGGAACAAACCATCCCGGAACGAAAAGATAATCCTGCACACGACAGCAAAACACTCAAGAACAGCGAATGGATTTAAAAACGACATGGACAACGAGAAAAGTCAGAAGGGAAAAGGATCCACAGAACATTCGAACAAAACACCAGAAACGCAACCAGAACGCTTCCTGGTAATGCAAATCAACAACAACGCCAAAACCTATAGCTTAATCACACAACTCAATCACGGATGCGAATGACACGTTTAAAACCTGTTTACAGATAACGCCGTTACACGATCATCCCCATCCCCATCAGAATCGATTTTCCCTTCCTGAAAGCGTTATGTTTCACTACGCACCATAAAAACGATTAACCATCGATAACGTAAACTTCATCTGAATCAAAACACCAAAACCGTTCATCACACTTTCGCAATGCAAGAAGAAACCTCATGACAAAAAGAATGACCTTACACGGAAAAGAAAAACGTCAGGAATCGTTAATGCCTCAATCTGATTGTTATCAAAACATCCAGAAAGTCGTTTAACAGAATCGTCGTAAGCACATCGAAAAGAACGTCAGATTACTTCAGGAAAGTTCGGGTTGATTTAGCGTAAAGATACTTTTCTCATGCCAACGTCGAAACTCGAAATCTCAGGAAAGGTTAAACGTAACATCAGTAAAATCGAATAGCAGATTGATTGCTGAAGCAGAAAGGTTTTACAGCAGCATTAAACTGATTTAGTTAACGTAAAGATTTACTAAACTGGATGTGTATAGCAATGCTTAACGAAAACACTTGTAGAAGTGTTTATGAAAATACGTGTATAACACTTACTGAAATGCTTAGTTAAATACGTGTATATAGTATCATACCGACATTAGCAACATTCTCAGACACTCATGCAGACTGAATGTTGATTACCCGTTTTCACATCAGGCATGGTTCTTTACTGACCAAAAAACAAACTGGTTTACTCTTGAATTATTTTCTCTACCTCAGAAAACATGGTCTCAGGAATCTGCTATGGTTTCATAGTTTCTGTTGTTTTTTTCATAAAAGTTATAAGTCATTGTCATAATCATACGATAATCACTTTATGTTAGTTTTTACTGTCACACGCTACTGACTTTTTCAGTCATTGCCAGAAAGGGGCTCTTTTTACTTCCATTTCACCACTCAACAAATGCAAAACTTGTCCAGTAAAGCGGACCACCTCTTGCTCACAAGCAACGAATCATCTCCAGGAACAGCCCTCAAACATTGCAGAAACAAAAACAACAAAACCCTCATTATCACTGATGTTCGGAAAATTTCCCGGAACAAAAAAACGAAAACAAAATGAGACGCATTATCATGAATGTAGTCAAAAAGACGTTATGGTGGCTTTCAGTTAAATGGTACTATTTCTCATAAATCCACTTAACTTTTTTTACTGATTCATCCCAGATAACCACTTTATCAGTAAAAAATGAATTATATAGATTGACGAGTTTTTCTGTTTCAGTTATTCCCAATGTATTATGTATCAGTTGTAGATATGCTTTTATCCAGATTTCTTTACCCTCCCTCCACTTATCTATAAAACTTTCCAGCTTACTTAATCGTTGATTTATAAAAAACGAATCAATATCATGAAAAAGCTCAACAAGAAAACAGCACGAGACAATCTCAACAAAAAACAAATTCTCCTTAAAAGTATTATAAAACCTTATCAACACATAACGAAAAACACCTCCTGTTAATCTTTCCTGTTCATAAAACAACAAACCAAAAACAGGAGGAAATCTTTTAACCACACCACTTTTAATCCAGTAAGGATGATGATTAGTCTTTACTGGCAGTGAATAAAAGAACAATTCGGTTTCTCTTTTCCCACCACAAACAGACAAAACTGTCTTATAAAGACTTTTTGAATCATTATGTCCTGGTACCCCAGACGAATTAGCAGAGTATTTTCTTTTTACTTTTTGCCTTAATGGAGCTGGAAGGATAATAAAACGGGATGGCAGATAACAATCGCTTTCAGAAGACCGGCATTCGCACACATGAAGATTTATATTTACATCCGGACAATTCAAAAACCACACAGAATAATTATCGCCACGTTTGCAATATGAAACCCATGAATAAATTGCATAAAGTTCAGAAAGCGCATCTAACTCTGCTTTTGAATTAAATGTGATACCGTTTCTTCGAATTCTCGTTTCCAGCGTTCTCCATGCCGGGGTTTTCAGTATCTCACGAACTTTTTTATTAAGTTCAGCCAGAGATGGTCCCTGCTCCTGTTTATGTTTCGTCCTGCTGTTAATGATTTCTCTTTCTTTTACTAATTTCCTCTTTCTTTTTGGGCCTTCTACCTTTCTTGGCAATGCTTCATTTAATCTGTGAACAGGATTTTGCTCTCTTCTTTTTTTGAGCTCACAAAACCTCTCATAATGTTTTCTGCACAGTCTTTTCTCCACTGCCATTTTTACTGAGAAAACCTGATTGTTACAATTTTTTCTGACACATTTGTTTTTACGTCCGGTCATCCTCTCATCTCCTGAAACAGCAGTATGTCATTAGTTCCCGTTCTGAAAAACTGACGCCATACTCCATTACACTTTAACAATAATGTCCGTAATTCAGACATTCCATCATTTTTCACGCCCATATTACCTGAATGATAAACCGGATTAGTGTGATCCGGTTCAGTGAAATCAACAGGATACCGGTATGTCATTCAGCCATTCTTCCCTCTCCGCACAAGTGAAATCATATCTGACGTTTCTTCCTGAAGAAATTCGTCAGAAAATTCTTGAACATCTCCACAGCGTTATTCATTACGAACCCGTGATTGGCATTATGGGTAAATCCGGCACCGGCAAAAGTAGCCTGTGTAATGCTATTTTTCAGTCCCATATCTGTGCCACGCATCCCCTGAACGGCTGCACCCGCCAGGCTCATCGTCTTACCCTGCAGATCGGTGAACGCAGAATGACGCTGGTCGATCTGCCCGGCATTGGAGAGACGCCGCAGCATGATCAGGAATACCGGGCGCTTTACCGTCAGTTACTGCCGGAAGTGGATTTGATTATCTGGATCCTGCGGGCAGATGAACGCGCGTATGCCGCCGACATTACCATGCATCAGTTTTTACTGAATGAAGGCGCAGATCCCTCGCGTTTTCTGTTTGTTCTCAGCCATGCCGATCGCGTGTTTCCTGCTGAAGAATGGAATGCCACAGAAAAATGCCCGTCCCGTCAGCAGGCGCTCTCACTGGCGACGGTGACAGCCCGGGTGGCAACCCTGTTCCCTTCATCATTTCCGGTACTCTCCGTTGCTGCACCTGTCGGCTGGAACCTTCCGGCGTTTGTGTCGCTGATGATCCACGCACTGCCACCACAGGCAACCAGCGCGGTGTATTCACATATCCGGGGAGAAAACCGCTCTGAACAGGCCCAGAAACACGCACAACAGACTTTTGGTGAAACCATCGGGAAAAGTTTTGACGTCGCCGTTGCCCGTTTCAGTTTTCCGGCCTGGATGTTACAACTTCTGCGTAAAGCCCGGGACCGCATTATCCACCTGCTGGTCACACTGTGGGATCGTCTGTTCTGACACACTCACGCCGACAGGATGTGTCGCTGGATTAACAAGCATTCTTCTTTTTATGAAACCCTGCTTAAAAATCAGATAATTAAAGGAATATTTTTTCTGCTGCATTTTATTCCTGATTATTCGGATGCGACACATCCTTTCAACATCATGATGCATAATAACATTATGAAATAAAAGATGTTTTCTTACGGAGTGCACATCTATGTCTGATAATCGTTCCCGGCATGATCGCCTGGCGGTTCGCTTATCACTCATTATCAGCCGACTGATGGCCGGAGAATCTCTGTCACTAAAGACACTGTCAGATGAATTTGGTGTTACAGAACGTACCTTACAGCGCGATTTTCATCAGCGTCTGGTTCACCTGGACTTAGAGTACAGAAATGGCCGGTACAGTCTCAGACGGCAGAGCAACCCGGGCGCGATCCCTGAAATGCTTTCATTTATACAGAATACGGGGATCGCACGGATACTTCCGCTCCGGAACGGACGACTGATAACCTGTCTTACCGACAACCAGGAGCCCTCTCCCTGCCTTATCTGGCTACCGGCGCCGGATATCACTGCAACACTCCCAGAGTGTTTCTCGCAACTCATCCTGGCAATAAGACAGTGCATCCACATCTCGCTGGTGACTGAGCGATGGTATCCGTCACTGGAACCCTGCCGGCTCATTTATTACAGCGGAAGCTGGTATCTGATCGCGTTACAGAAGGGAAAACTACGGGTCTTTCCCCTGGCAGACATCAAATCGGTCAGCCTGACATCAGAACGGTTTGAACGGAGAGACCACATCCACAGTCTGGTCGCTGAAGAGCGTTTTATCTCCGCTCTGCCACATTTCCCTTTCATCCATAAACTTATCAACACCTTTAACTTGTGATCGCCGGCCTGCCAAAGCCGTTCCGACAGGTATGGAGACAATATGTTGAACAGAAAACTAAATATATGGCTATTACGTCATTTCCTGAACAGTCACTGCATACCTTCCATCATTACCAATAACACCGTACGTTCATTTCAGAGGTCAGTCATGAATACCAGAACTCTTTTTCCCCTGCTTTTTACTGTTGCATCATTCTCCGCCTCCGCCGGTAACTGGGCCGTCAAAAACGGCTGGTGTCAGACCATGACGGAAGATGGTCAGGCGCTGGTAATGCTGAAAAATGGCACGATTGGTATTACCGGCCTGATGCAGGGATGCCCGAATGGTGTACAGACGCTCCTGGGCAGCCGTATCAGTATTAACGGTAACCTGATCCCCACATCACAAATGTGTAATCAGCAGACGGGATTCAGGGCTGTTGAGGTGGAAATCGGACAGGCGCCGGAAATGGTCAAAAAAGCCGTTCACTCCATAGCAGAGCGTGATGTGTCCGTTTTACAGGCATTTGGTGTACGAATGGAATTCACCCGCGGTGATATGCTGAAGGTCTGTCCGAAATTTGTCACATCACTTGCCGGTTTTTCCCCGAAACAGACGACCACTATTAATAAAGATTCCGTCCTGCAGGCTGCCCGGCAGGCATACGCCCGGGAATATGACGAGGAAATAACAGAAACCGCTGATTTTGGCTCTTACGAAGTAAAAGGCAATAAGGTTGAGTTTGAAGTATTCAATCCTGAAGACCGTGCGTACGACAAAGTGACCGTCACGGTTGGTGCTGACGGTAATGCCACCGGCGCCAGCGTTGAATTTATCGGAAAATAGCCGGTATGTCGGACTGCCACCCTGTTTTATTGCCCGAAGGCCCTTTCTCACGCGAACAGGCGGTTGCCGTCACAACAGCTTACCGCAATGTGCTTATTGAAGATGACCAGGGAACGCATTTCCGGCTGGTTATCCGCAATGCCGAAGGGCAGCTACGCTGGCGGTGCTGGAATTTTGAACCTGATGCCGGAAAACAGCTAAATTCGTATCTCGCCAGTGAGGGAATTCTCAGGCAATAAACGTCTTCATTTCATCCATCAGGCCGCGTCTTCTCCGGGAGACGTGGCTTTTTCATTTATTACACCAGTAAATCTTAACCACCGATAAGGAGCAAATTATGCGACTAGCCAGTCGTTTTGGTTATGCGAACCAGATACGCCGTGACCGTCCGCTGACACACGAAGAACTGATGCACTATGTGCCGGGGATTTTCGGGGAAGAGAAACACACGTCCCGAAGCCAGAACTATACGTACATCCCCACCATCACCGTACTGGAAAGCCTGCAGCGGGAAGGCTTTCAGCCATTCTTCGCCTGCCAGACCCGTGTGCGCGACCCGGGCCGCCGGGGATACACAAAACATATGCTGCGTCTGCGGCGGGCCGGAGAGATAAACGGAGAACATGTCCCTGAAATCATTCTGCTCAACTCCCATGACGGTACCTCCAGCTACCAGATGCTGCCGGGTTACTTCAGGTTCGTCTGTCAGAACGGATGCGTCTGTGGTCAGTCTCTGGGGGAAGTGCGTGTTCCGCATCGGGGAAATGTGGTGGACAGAGTCATTGAAGGGGCTTACGAGGTGGTGGGCGTGTTTGACCGGATAGAGGAGAAGCGTGATGCCATGCAGTCGCTGGTCCTGCCGCCACCGGCACGTCAGGCACTGGCACAGGCGGCGCTGACTTACCGTTATGGTGATGAACATCAACCCGTCACCACTGCCGACATTCTGACACCACGACGCCGGGAGGATTACGGTAAGGACCTGTGGAGCGCATATCAGACCATCCAGGAGAATATGCTGAAAGGCGGGATTTCCGGTCGCAGTGCAAAAGGAAAACGTATCCATACCCGTGCCATTCACAGTATCGACACCGACATCAAGCTCAATCGCGCATTGTGGGTGATGGCGGAAACGCTGCTGGAGAGCATGCGCTGATGCTGTTTCCCTGAAAGTGCAGCCCTGACTCACGTCTGTACCAGTCCCCAGGCATTCTTCCATTCATTTGCTTTTTATAAGGAATAATCTCATGACAACCTCTTCGCATAATTCCACCACACCTTCTGTTTCCGTAACAACTGCATCAGGGAATAACCAGTCTCAACTGGTTGCCACTCCCGTCCCTGATGAACAGCGCATCAGTTTCTGGCCGCAGCATTTTGGCCTCATTCCACAGTGGGTGACCCTGGAGCCCCGTATCTTCGGCTGGATGGACCGTCTTTGCGAAGACTACTGCGGTGGTATCTGGAATCTGTACACCCTGAACAACGGTGGCGCATTTATGGCACCCGAACCGGATGACGATGATGACGAAACATGGGTGCTGTTTAACGTCATGAACGGTAACCGCGCTGAAATGAGCCCGGAAGCCGCCGGCATTGCCGCCTGTCTGATGGCGTACAGCCATCACGCCTGTCGTACAGAGAATTATGCCATGACGGTTCATTATTACCGGCTGCGGGATTATGCCCTGCAGCATCCGGAATGCAGCGCCATTATGCGCATCATTGACTGAATGGAGGCAGGGACAATGCAGCAGCTTTCCTTTCTGCCCGGCGCGATGACGCCCGGCGAGCGCAACCTCATTCAGCGGGCCCTGAAAACCCTGGACCGCCATCTTCATGAACCCGGCGTGGCCTTCACCTCCACCCGTGCGGCACGGGAATGGCTGATTCTGAACATGGCGGGACTGGAGCGTGAAGAATTCCGGGTGCTGTATCTGAACAACCAGAATCAGCTGATTGCCGGTGAAACCCTCTTCACCGGCACCATCAACCGCACGGAAGTCCATCCCCGGGAAGTGATTAAACGCGCCCTGTACCACAATGCCGCTGCCGTGGTACTGGCACACAATCACCCGTCCGGTGAAGTCACACCCAGTAAGGCAGACCGGCTTATTATGGAACGTCTGGTACAGGCACTGGGCCTGGTGGACATCCGGGTGCCGGACCATCTGATAGTCGGTGGCAGCCAGGTTTTCTCCTTTGCCGAACACGGTCTGCTTTAACCTGTCACCGCCACAATCACATCACACCTGTTTTCACTTTTATCTTCTGTCTTCAGAGGCATCACACTATGAAAATCATCACCCGTGGTGAAGCCATGCGTATTCACCAACAGCATCCTGCATCCCGTCTTTTTCCGTTCTGTACCGGCAAATACCGCTGGCACGGCAGTGCCGGGGCGTATACCGGTCGTGAAGTACAGGATATTCCCGGTGTGCTGGCCGTGTTTGCTGAACGCCGTAAGGACAGTTTTGGCCCGTATGTCCGGCTGATGAGCGTAACACTGAACTGAATCAGGGCATTCAGATGAGCAGAATTATCGCCACCATCGAACCATTCTTAACTGATTTTTTGTGAGGATTTTATCGTGTCAGACACACTCCCCGGGACAACGCATCCCGACGACAATCACGACCGCCCCTGGTGGGGGCTGCCCTGCACCGTGACGCCCTGTTTCGGGGCCCGACTGGTACAGGAGGGTAACCGCCTGCATTACCTTGCAGACCGCGCCAGTATCAGAGGCAGGTTCAGCGACGCAGATGCGTACCACCTGGACCAGGCCTTTCCGCTGCTGATGAAACAACTGGAACTCATGCTCACCGGCGGTGAACTGAATCCCCGTCATCAGCATACCGTCACACTGTATGCGAAAGGGCTGACCTGCGAAGCCGATACCCTTGGCAGTTGTGGTTACGTTTATCTGGCTGTTTATCCGACACCGGCAGCGCCCGCAATCACCGTATAACCCCGGATATCTCCCCTTTATCACCACCTGTTACAGAGAACTTAAGATGAATACATTACCCGACACTCACGTACGGGAGACATCGGGCTGCCCGTCTCCCGTCACCATCTGGCAGACACTGCTCACCCGACTGCTGGACCAGCACTATGGCCTCACGCTGAATGACACACCGTTCGCTGATGAACGTGTGATTGAGCAGCATATTGAGGCAGGGATTTCACTGTGTGACGCGGTGAACTTTCTCGTTGAAAAATACGCGCTGGTACGAACTGACCAGCCGGGATTCAGCGCAGGAGCCCCGTCGCAGTTAATCAACAGCATTGATATTCTCCGGGCCCGCCGGGCAACCGGCCTGATGACCCGCAGCCACTACAGAACGGTAAATGACATTACCCTGGGTAAACGTACGGAGGCAAAACGATGAAACTTTCCCTGATGCCCGAAGCCGACAGCCTTAACGTACAGGCACTGAACATGGGACGTATTGTCGTTGACGTCGATGGTATTGAGCTCGCTGAACTGATTAACATGGTCTGCGATAACGGCTACTCCCTTCGTGTTGTTGATGAATCTGACCAGACCTCAGCAGAATGCACGCCACCATTTGCTACCCTTACCGGCATACGCTGCAGTACCGCACATATCACGGAAAAGGACAACGCCTGGCTGTACTCGCTGTCACATCAGACGAATGACACCGGCGAATCAGAATGGATTCATTTCACAGGTAGCGGATATCTGTTACGTACCGATGCGTGGTCATACCCGGTTCTGCGGCTTAAGCGCCTGGGCCTGTCAAAAACGTTCCGTCGTCTGGTTGTCACACTTACCCGACGTTATGGCGTCAGTCTCATTCATCTAGATGCCAGCGCTGAATGCCTGCCGGGTTTACCCACTTTCAACTGGTAACCAGGAGCAACATGAAATCATTAACCACGGAAACCGCACTGGATATTCTGATTGCGTGGCTGCAGGACAATATCGACTGCGAATCGGGAATTATCTTTGACAACGATGAGGATAAAACGGATTCGGCAGCACTACTGCCCTGCATTGAACAGGCCAGGGAAGATATCCGTACACTGCGCCAGTTGCAGCTTCTGCACCAGAACCGGTGAGTCTCACTCACCAGACTTCATTCCACTGACGCCAGCCTGAACAGGGCTGGCGTTTTCATTTATCTGCAAAAAGGAATATCGATTATGTCTGATATCACAGTCTCCCGTCCGGAAGTTGTCAACGGGCATACGGACGTTATCTGCTCAACCAGTATCCGCCACATTCTGGCTGTACGAAAGAGTACACTGCTGCAAATCGACACACTTATCCGGCAACTGGCTGAAATCTCAGCAATGACAGAAAGCATTGGCGGTAAAACCGCACTGGACTGGGCCATGAAACAGGATTTTCGCTGCGGCTGCTGGCTCATGGAGAAACCTGATACAGCAATGAAAGCTATCACCCGCAACCTTGACCGCGAAATCTGGCGTGACCTGATGCAACGCTCCGGGATGCTTTCCTTAATGGATGCACAGGCCCGTGATACATGGTACCGGTCACTGGAGTACGATAATTTTCCGGAAATCAGCGAGGCGAATATCCTGAGTACGTTTGAACAACTGCACCAGAATAAGGACGAAGTATTTGAGCGAGGAGTGATCAACGTCTTCAGAGGGCTGAGCTGGAATTACAAAACCAATTGCCCCTGTAAATTTGGCAATAAAATTATCGTCAACAATCTGGTGAGATGGGACCGATGGGGATTGCATCTTATCACCGGGCAACAGGCAGATCGACTCGCTGACCTGGAAAGAATGCTGTATCTGTTCAGCGGCAAACCGATCCCTGACAACCGGGAAAATATCATCATTCGGCTGGATGATCACATCCAGTCTGTTCAGGGTAAAGAGTGCTATGAAGATGAGATGTTCAGCATCAGATACTTTAAGAAAGGCTCCGCGCACATCACGTTCAGGAAACCAGAACTGGTTGACAGGCTGAATGATATTATTGCGAAATACTATCCGGAAACCTTATCGTCCGTTTAACCCAAAGCACAGACTCAGTACATACACAAAAACATTCTGATAAATCTGGCGTCATTCAGAGCAAAAAACCATGTTTTCCAGATTATTTGTAAAAAACATACTCCAGCTATGGTGGCAGGTGGCCTGGTATTTCTGTTCATTGTTCTGCTGACATTTTTCTGGAAAAAAGCAGAGCTGGTGAATGACAGCCAGACCAGAGTTAATTTCGCACTTGGCTATATAGAAAACATTCTCAATCAGAACAACAGCATCAGCCCGGAAGCAGAACATTTGCTTCTGAATAACTGTAACGTAGATACTCAGCGTGAATTAAGCAATCTGCTGCTGAAGCGCCCCCTTCGTGCACTAAGCCTGGCAAGACAAGAGGCTGTATTTTGCAGCACCCACCCCGGTTTGCCTGTCTGTCCAGTTGCTGAAAAGGAACGGTGGCGGCACGATATGCTGATTCGTTTTCCTGAAGATACAGGTACTCTGCCCTGGATCCTGTTAAAAACACCTTACAACAAAAACGGTACGGTCATTACCGCCACGGATTATTATTTTATTCAGGACATCATCTCTGTGGTTCATGCGGTTCCTGCAATACAATTCCGTTTGGGAAACACGGTCCTGTCAGCCAGCGGAAAAAATGTCACTCTGCTCCCGGACGACAGCGGCATACAAAAAGAAAGTCATTCAAAAAAATAGTAAGCGTACAGCCTGAACCGTCTGGTCAGAATCTGACGAATTAGACAAAGTGGTGTCCACCAAATAAGTAGTGGGAACCAAAGTATCAGATATGCAGAAAAATGTGACTCCCGGCAGGCGAAAAGGCTGCCCTAATTATCCTCCCGAATTTAAACAGCAGCTCGTTGCTGCCTCCTGTGAACCCGGGATATCCATCTCAAAACTTGCTCTTGAAAATGGCATTAACGCCAATCTGTTGTTCAAATGGCGACAACAATGGCGCGAGGGAAAACTGCTATTACCTTCTTCAGAGAGCCCCCAGCTACTTCCTGTGACTCTCGATGCAGCTGCCGAACAGCCAGAATCGCTCGCAGAGGACCCGGAAACCCTCAGTATCAGCTGTGAGGTAACGTTCCGGCACGGGACGCTCCGCTTCAATGGCAATGTCAGCGAAAAGCTCCTGACTCTGCTGATACAGGAACTGAAGCGATGATCCCGTTACCTTCCGGGACCAAAATTTGGCTGGTTGCCGGTATCACCGATATGAGAAATGGCTTCAACGGCCTGGCTGCGAAAGTACAAACGGCGCTGAAAGACGATCCCATGTCCGGCCATGTTTTCATTTTCCGGGGCCGCAGCGGCAGTCAGGTTAAACTGCTGTGGTCCACCGGTGACGGACTGTGCCTCCTGACCAAACGGCTGGAGCGTGGGCGCTTCGCCTGGCCGTCAGCCCGTGATGGCAAAGTGTTCCTTACGCAGGCGCAGCTGGCGATGCTGCTGGAAGGTATCGACTGGCGACAGCCTAAGCGGCTGCTGCCCTCCCTGACCATGCTGTAAATCTCTTTATCCTGGTTGTCACAGAATAAGCCCGGTAAAATACGGGCTTATGAACGACATCTCTTCTGACGACATCTTCCTGCTGAAACAGCGCCTGGCCGAACAGGAAGCGCTGATCCACGCCCTGCAGGAAAAGCTGAGCAACCGGGAGCGCGAAATAGACCATCTGCAGGCGCAGTTGGATAAACTCCGCCGGATGAACTTCGGCAGTCGTTCCGAAAAAGTCTCCCGCCGTATCGCACAAATGGAAGCCGATCTGAACCGGCTTCAGAAAGAGAGCGATACGCTGACTGGTAGGGTGTATGACCCGGCAGTACAGCGTCCGTTGCGTCAGACCCGCACCCGTAAGCCGTTCCCTGAATCACTACCCCGTGACGAAAAGCGACTGTTGCCTGCGGCGCCGTGCTGCCCGAACTGCGGCGGTTCACTGAGCTATCTGGGCGAGGATACCGCCGAACAGCTGGAGTTGATGCGTAGCGCCTTCCGGGTTATCCGGACGGTACGGGAAAAACATGCCTGTACTCAGTGCGATGCCATCGTGCAGGCACCTGCACCTTCGCGGCCCATCGAGCGGGGTATCGCCGGACCGGGGCTGCTGGCCCGCGTGCTGACCTCGAAGTATGCAGAGCACACCCCGCTGTATCGCCAGTCAGAAATATACGGCCGGCAAGGTGTGGAGCTGAGGCGTTCACTGCTGTCGGGCTGGGTGGATGCATGCTGCCGGCTGCTGTCTCCGCTGGAAGAGGCGCTTCATGGCTATGTCATGACTGACGGCAAACTCCATGCCGATGATACCCCGGTCCAGGTACTGCTGCCGGGTAATAAGAAGACGAAGACCGGGCGGTTGTGGGCGTATGTTCGTGATGACCGCAATGCCGGGTCAGCGTTGGCACCTGCAGTGTGGTTCGCTTACAGCCCGGACAGAAAAGGCATCCATCCGCAGACTCATCTTGCCTGCTTCAGCGGTGTGCTGCAAGCGGATGCGTACGCCGGGTTCAACGAGCTTTATCGCAATGGTGGGATAACGGAAGCTGCCTGCTGGGCTCATGCCCGCCGAAAGATCCACGATGTGCACGTCCGCATCCCGTCAGCACTGACGGAAGAAGCCCTGGAGCAGATCGGTCAGTTGTACGCCATAGAGGCGGATATAAGGGGAATGCCGGCAGAGCAGCGGCTTGCTGAACGTCAGCGAAAAACGAAACCGTTGTTGAAATCCCTGGAAAGCTGGTTGCGTGAAAAGATGAAGACCCTGTCGCGACACTCAGAGTTGGCGAAGGCGTTCGCGTACGCACTTAACCAGTGGCCGGCACTGACGTACTATGCGAACGATGGCTGGGTGGAAATCGACAACAACATCGCTGAAAATGCCCTGCGGGCGGTCAGTCTGGGTCGTAAAAACTTCCTGTTCTTCGGCTCTGACCATGGTGGTGAGCGGGGAGCGCTACTGTACAGCCTGATCGGGACGTGCAAACTGAATGACGTGGATCCAGAAAGCTACCTTCGCCATGTGCTTGGCGTCATAGCAGACTGGCCGGTCAACCGGGTCAGCGAACTGCTTCCGTGGCGCATAGCACTGCCAGCTGAATAACACATCCCCGTCAATACGGCCCTCGCTGTACGCTTACAAAAAATATCCGTTCTCCCTGATTTATACCATCCCGGTGAAAATGCAACTTATCTACGCCTGGAGACAGGCCTGGTATATGTTCCCTGTTGCCATCTTCGGTGGAATACTCACAGCCTTTCTGCTGTCCCGCCGTCGTCCATCCACCCCGCTCGATATGCTGAAAAATGCACTTGCTCACGGAGAGTTCAGACCTTATTTTCAACCCATCATTTCAGCTAAAAATCACTAGCTGACCGGCTGCGAAGTACTGATTCGCTGGCATCACCCCGTCAGCGGGATTATCCCACCAGATCAGTTTATCCCGCTGGCAGAGTCCACCGGATTAATTGCCCCGATAACGCAACAGTTGATGTCTCAGGTCGAACATAGCCTTAATCCTGTTGCACATTTTTTATCAGATCAATTTCATATTGGGATCAATATTTCACCAGCGCATTTTCTGTCCCCGGGGCTGGAAGATAGCTGTATAAAGTTTCTATCCACCTTCCCGAAAGGGAAAGTGAAACTGGTTCTGGAACTGACAGAACGAAACCAGCTATCCGTCACAGCAGAATCAAAAGCTTTATTTGCGAAATTACATCAACAGGGAGTATTGTTTGCTCTGGATGATTTTGGTACTGGCTAGCAACCCACAGCTACCTGCAGTCGTTTCCTGTCGATTACATCAAACTCGACAAAGGGTTTGTACAAATGGTCGGCGTGGATGAAATCTCCGGGCATATAGTAGAAAATGTTATTGAGCTGGCTCGTCGGTTAGGTATTGATATCATTGCCGAAGGCATTGAAACCGAATCACAGGAGTTGTTCATGACAGAGAAAGGAAGCAGCTATCTGCAGGGATACCGCTATGCACCTCCACTACCCGCGGAACAGTTTATTGCTGAGTGGGTATACAACAGCAGAAACGGCAAAAACCAGAGATAACACATACTGAAATGGACCAGGATATGCGTCCCCCTTTTCACCTCATCTCCCAATTCCCGGGTTTGATTCCTTTCTCGCAGCAAAAGGGACTGAGGGTACAAAAGAGGGTACATTTTTCACCAAACCAAACAAATCATATTTATATCAACATGATAAAAGAAATCTTCGATTCCGAGTCCGGCACCACTAATTCTTAAGAACCCGCCCACAAGGCGGGTTTTTGCTTTTGGATCTGACAATAACCTTCACGAAAAAAATTAGCTTATAAAGTCTGGGGGAATTACTCTCGCCACGTTAACGAGAGTAATTTTATTGATATTAATCTCCTGATACTTTACCCCCGTCCAAACTCCAGCCGCTGCACATTCACCATCCCAGGCTTCTCAGCAGCACTGACATCAATTTGTGTCA